>Ga0256832_1000014_pt1 | contig 128595 bp, 109 predicted proteins | sample 134614metaG_FD_190534 | JGI IMG/M metagenome (GOLD analysis project Ga0256832, IMG submission 190534) | Hydrothermal vent microbial communities from Lau Basin, Pacific Ocean - 134-614 | ecosystem: Environmental > Aquatic > Marine > Hydrothermal vents | place: Pacific Ocean: Lau Basin...
TATTACGATCAATACTCTAAACAACTTTCATTATTCTAACTTTTATAGGGTTACTTTCTGTTTCGTAAGGAAATCTGTCCAATTTAAGCTCTTTTCCGATTTTCCCAATTTGTTTTGGACAGCAGTGATTAAACAAAACAAAACCTTAGGTAAAATGGCGTAAATTCATTCCTATATGAAAATATCAAAAGGAAATTTCCATAAAAAGAATGATTTTTGTTACACTATATTTGATAAATATTATGTATTTTGAAGTTACACTAGCCTTCCCCCCAAAAATGGAGTGTCTATAGAAGAACCCTCAACCTTTTGATCAAAAGTGAATGGGAAATATTAATGGAATCGGAATTTTAGTGCACCCGGAAGGATTCCTCCATAGGAGTCCCTTTGGGAGAACCCTCAACCTTCTGATCAAAAGTAAATTAAAAGTTGTTGTGATTAGTAATATAAATTCAGCTTTCTTGGAGATATCCCCTTTGAATTATTTGACTATTGATACAATAATTTTCTTCCCAAAATCGAAAAGGTGTGTTACAGCGAATGGCATAGATATAAAGAGCCCGAATTTAAAACCTTGTAAACTACTATTATATAAGGAAGTAATCTTGTGCACCCGGAAGGATTCGAACCCTCAACCTTCTGATCCGTAGTCAGACGCTCTATCCAATTGAGCTACGGGTGCGATTTATTTCGGTGTGTAAAGATAAATAATTATTTTATTTGTTGACAAGAAAAAAGAATGGGCAGTTGAATATATTAAAACAACAGGGCAGGGAGTCAATATAATTGGAATTTAAGATTCCCCGTCTTTCGGGATGCCCAATTTTTTCATCTTCTTGTAAAGATTTGTTCTGTCAATTCCAAGCACGGAAGCGGCGGCATTTAATTTCCAATCGTTTTCGCGCAGGACTTTCAAAATATATTTCTTTTCAAATTCTGCTTTAGCTTGCTTTAACGATTTTTCGGCGCTTTGAAAAAGATCGTTTTTCATTGTACCGGTGAGTGCATCGGTATCCATAGCCGCTTTCATATCTTCGAAAGTCAACTCTTCGCCGGTGGCGAAAATCACAAGTTTTTCAATTACGTTTTTTAACTCCCGAACGTTTCCTTTCCAAGGATGATTTAGCAGAATCCCTTCCAGTTGTTTATTAAATCCCCTTACTTTTTTATTGTACGTATTATTAAACTCGCGCAAGAAATGATACGCCAAAGGAAGAATATCTTCCCTCCGTTCACGTAACGGGGGAAGCCAAATATTCACAACATTTAACCGGTGGAACAAATCGGCTCTGAATGTTCCGTTCGCCACTTTCTGCTTAAGATTTTGATTTGTAGCCGTTATAATTCTAACATCAATTTTTTGCGGAACGTTCTTGCCGATTACGTCCACTTCGTCTTCTTCCAAAACGCGGAGCAATTTTGCCTGTAGGTGCAAGTCCATGTCACCGATTTCGTCCAAAAACAATGTTCCGCCGTCTGCCGCAAGGAATTTACCTTTGCGGTCTCTATAAGCACCGGTAAATGAGCCTTTTTTATGACCGAATAACACGCTTTCTAGTATCCCGCTTGGTATTGCGGCGCAATTAACTTTTATGTAAGGTTTTCCCTTTCTGTCACTGTTATGGTGAATTGCCCACGCAACCAATTCTTTACCGGTTCCCGTTTCTCCTTGAATCAGAACTTTTGCGTTAGTTGAGGCTACTGTATTTATTTTGTCGATCACTTTTTTAAGCGCTTTGCTTTCACAAACAATTTTATAATTTTCTGTCAATTCTTTGTATATGTTCTCTTTTTCGTCGATGAGATTCTTTTGTGTTATGGCGTTTTTTACGGCAATGAATAGTCTATCGGGATCGACGGGTTTCTCTATAAAATCGTATGCGCCGTTTTTGATAGCTTCCACGGCAATAGAAATAGTACTATGCCCGGAAATCATAATAACAGGAACATTCGGATTTTTTTGTAGTGAAATTTTCAATAATTCAATTCCATTGATACCTGGCATTTTAACATCCAATAAGATACAATCAAAGTAATTATTTTGGATCAGCTCGAGAGCATGACTCGAGTTAGAAATTGTAGCAACGTAAAAACCTTTAATTTCCAGAAATTTTTTTACAGATTTAAGTAAATTCTCGTCATCATCGATTGATAATATCCGTTTGTACATGATTGCCCTCACAAATAAAAGATTTTAATATTCATTTATATTAATTATTGAATATAAAATCATCAAATATGTTGTTAATGTTTCACCCCTCCAGGGTTTTATTTTATTTCGTGTTACATTTGCTATAAATATTTCACGCCTACGGCGTTTATGAATTAAAACAATTGCTCAATTAAAATTTTTCCTCACTCCGTAGGAGTGAAATATTTATAATATTCATATCGCCCAAAACACCGGAACTCCGTAGGAGTGACACGATTTCTTTATTTATCATTATCATTAAAGTTGAATAGATATTTTTCATCGTAATTAATTTTATATTTTTCCAAAAATTTTTGATATTCTTCTTTGAATGTTCTTCGTTTATGATGCTCTTTCTGATTATTAATGTATTTTATTATGTTCGGTAATTGTGACTCAGAATACGAAAATGCACCAAAACCCTCTTGCCAACTGAATTTCCCTTTAGTGTATTTTTTGTTGTTAATGTATTTAGTAGAATTGTTTTTAATGTCTCTAACCAAATCTGATAAAGAGATATTCGGTTTAATATTCAGTAGAATATGTATATGATCTTTGTAACCGTTTATTGCCAGCAGTTTTTGGTTTTTGTTGGTGATTATTCCGGTTATGTATTTAAATAAATCGGTTTCCCAGGATTTTTGAATAATCCCGTGCCGTCCTTTGACAGCAAATATAAGGTGAATATAAATTTTTGAAAATGTGTTAGGCATAATATTTTTTATTATACTTTATGTTTCACCCCTCCGGGGTTTTATTTTATTTGTGTTTCATTTGCTATAAATATTTCACGCCTACGGCGTTTTTGAATTAACTCAACTATTAAATTAAAATATATCATCACTCCGTAGGAGTGAAATGTATAATCAAAGTTATCATTCTAAATTTTATTTAGATATAACATTAGTTACAAAATTAATTATTTATTTTCAAAAGTTTCAAAACTATAAGATCATAATCGCTACGTATTGTTTCTATTATAAATTATCTATACATAACGAAAATTAATTCGCTTGATAAGAATTAATACAACTCCGTAGGAGTGGTATATTTATAATATCCAAATCCACCCCAAATAACAGAACTCCGTAGGAGTGAAACATAAATCAAAGCCATTATTCTAATTTATTTTAGATATAACATTAATCGCATAATTAATTTTTTATATTTAATTGTTTCACCCGGACGGGGTTTTATTTTATTTCGTGTTACATTTGCTATAAATATTTCACGCCTACGGCGTTTTCAATTATTGTCAATTTATCCACTGTAAGCGGATTGGTTAAACAGCTCATTATTTTTTAGATCCCGAAACAATCCGCCGATGGCGGACGGGATGACATACCGTCATGCTGAACTTGTTTCAGCATCTATTCCCCAATCCTTTGATAAGTCCTCCCATTCGGGATTTGCCGATTCTATTAAATTTATTTTCCATTCCCGATGCCAATTTTTTAATTGTTTCTCTCTCCTAATTGCCTGTTGTACATCTGTAAATATTTCGTAATAAACCAATTTTGTTAAATTATATTTTTTTGAAAATCCTTCTATAATTCCTTTTTTATGTTCATACATTCTTCGTACTAAATTGTTCGTAAAGCCTATATATAACGTTTTCACTTTATTAGTAATTATGTAGACATAATATTCTTTTATTGAAATGTTTAAATATTAGCTCAAAGTTTAATTACCTTAAAGGTAATATTGTACATTTTAGATTCCGAAACGAGTTCGGAATGACAGATTCTTTTTAAATCCCGAAATGAATTCGGGATGACACGTTCTATTCACTCCACCGAATGCGGACGGAATGACAGGTTCTTCTTACCGTCATGCTGTTCGCCGCAGGCGAATTGTTTCAGCATTTGGTTTTCCTACTTAGATCCCGAAACTAGTTCGGGATGACACGTTCTACTCAATCCGCCGGAGCAGAAAGAATAACACACGAAAAATCCCAAATCCCAATGACAAATGACCAGTGACAAATGACCACTGACCACTGACAAAATCCAAAACGTATATTAAAATTTTCAAAGAACGGGAACGTTATTACATTATTCACCTTTCAATGTTACTTTAACCGTGGTGCCGGTTTCAGCAGAAGATTCAATTTCGATTATCCCACCGTGATCTTCCACTATTTTCTTTGCAAGAGCCAAACCCATACCCGTTCCGTCTTTCTTTGTGGTAAAATAAGGCTCGAATACTCTATCTTTTATATCATTCATTATTCCCGGACCACTGTCTTTAATACCGATTTCAACCAACGTGGAAAAATCCCCGTTGGGTTTATATTTTTCATTTACATTTCCGTTTTTGTAACATTTGCTTGCAATTTCCAGTTTACCGACGCCGTTCATCGCATCGATTGCATTTTCTATAATGAGATGGAACAGTTGTATTAATTGTTTCTCGTCGCCTTGCACGGTTTTGCAGTCTTCGTCTAAATTCCATTCAACGTTTACGCCTCTCGACGTATAACTTGCGAAGTTTTTTAATGATTTATATAGCAATTCGTTAATGTTCAAGAATTGTTTTTTTGTTTCGTTCAGATTTGTAAACTTCAAAAAACTGTTTACCAATTCTTTTATACGGGATATTTCCGTTTTCATCAACATTATGTCGCTTTCATATTTATCTTTACCGTTGATGTTTTCCTCGTTTAATCTGAGTTGCAATGTTTTCAGATTTAAACCGATAGATGAAAGCGGTGTTTTAATTTCGTGCGCTATTCTCTGTACCGTGGAAGTCCATACTTTACCACGGTCGCCGAGCAAAGGTTGGGTATAATCCCGTATTTCCAGAAGGTAAGCATAAGTAAAACCGATGAATGAAGTAAAAGGCGTAATGTTTACGTCTCCTTTAAACTCTTTCGTTCCGGTAGAAAATGAAATATCACCTTCTGTTTTGTTTTTCGTTTTCAGTGCTACTTCGGTAAGGTGAAGTAGCCGCGGTAAATTTCCGAATACCGATTTATAGCTTTCCTTTTTGCGCACATCCGTATTTACGTCCAAATATTTCTTGGAGTTTTCGTTCATAAAGAAAATTTTACCGGAATGATTCAGTATAATAATTCCGTTGTTCGATCTTTGCAGCGAATGCCCGAAATACGTTATATATGTTGATAGATAAGAATTTACACGGTGTGCAGCAACAAACAAGGTAAAAAATCCGAGAAACATACCCATTGAAATTAAAGGCAGCAGAGAATAAATTTTATTTTTTTTTACGGTAAACAGGTAATTGTTTTTTAAGTTGGAAACAGCTAATTGCGGGGGTTTGTTTTTCCCGTTTAACTTTATTGTTATTGCATTACGATTAGTTACGAAAAGCTCAGGGAATGTATATTCTGCCATAATATTAAGGGAATTAGAAATTAAGTATAACTTTTTAGTAATAGAATTGCCAGCAATCAAAAAATTATTTTCAAATGAAGGAAGTTTCACTTTTTTATTAAAGATAAGATGATTATCTGTTGTCTTAGTAGTTTTTAGTATCTTCAGCTTTGTGTCCATCTTATAAAGATTTCCGTCCAAATCGGAAGTGTAAATTATTTCTTTATCTTCTTCCTTTATTTTTATAGGTCTATGAAGTTGTTTAGGAAAGTTTTTAAAAGAATCTATTTTTTCCCCTTTGAAATTAAAAAGTAGAGCATTCATAATTCTTGCCGAATCGGAATATTGTTGGTAAAATACTAGAATATTATTAGTTTTTCCATTTTTTACGGGTATGGAATATTCCGCTCCGGCACTACTGCCCAAAGGCACCGGTTTAAAAAACGGTTTTAAATTGTCATCCAGAACAATCAACCACTTGACATGATCGTGAATCCCGGTCTTTTTTTTCATATTTGCTGGAGCTTGTGTTGAGAGAATTATTTCAGTTCTTCCATCGTTATTCAAATCGTAAAATTTCAAATCTTGCAAATCCGCTCCGCTTTCGAATTTGTTTACTATTCTCCGTTTCTCCATGTCGAAGGCATAAACACCCCTCGGATAAATAGCGTAACCCGTTTTAACGGTAAAAATAAATTTCTTTGTAAGCGTATGATTAGTTTTTAATAATCCGTAAGGATGAAGATAAACATCCCAGAAATTTCCTTTAGCGGAGTCGGGTTTGGATAATAGAAATTGGCGGTTCAGAATGTAATCTTTGGCTTTAACATCGATAACAGAAAGAAAAAGGGAATCGGTGGCTTTGAAGAACATGAAAACTTCTTTATAACCGTCCCCGTTATAATCTTCGGCATAAATCCAATCCGGATCAGAACGTCCGAAAGTGTTAAATTGGTCTATTAAATAAGTGCCATTTTTGAAAACAATAATGTGGTCATTCAACGGTTTGTCCATATAGGTGAATTCAATCTTATCGCTTATGCCGTCGTTATTTAAATCGATATAGAAAAAAATTTCCGTACCGAATTTTGTAAATCTTTTCTCATCAAGTCTAAAATAGTAAGGCAAATTGGTTTTCAGAATGTAGTAAGATGCTATAGCGCTAAGAATAAGTGAAACGGTTATAAAAATAGCGTACAGTTGTTTTATGGAAGTAATTTTAATTTTGAGTTTCAAAATCTTACAAGGTTTTTATGTGCTGATAAGTTATTTATAACCGAAACAAAAATTAAACCAAAAAAACTTATACAATTAATTCAAATATAAAAAGTTATTTTAAAAACATTAAACCTTCGTATTAACCCCAAATTTATAAAAAAATAAGAAGAAACTTAATTACGGTCATTGCCAACCTTGAACATATAAAAGGATAACATATCTTTTTTGTTTCAAATTTTACACTAGTTTTAATAATAAATGTTGCAAAAAATACAACAAAACCGTTTTGTAATATTAAAAATTAGCGAAAATTGGGAAATTTTAAATTGGTATGACTTATGCTAAAGTACAAATGAATTAAATAGTTTTTATAAAGCATAAAAATTAGGGCTATGTCAATAGTAGAATTATTTTACAAATTAAGAAACGGCGGTTTAAGCCTGGTAGAAACAAACAAGCTATTGGCTTCGGTTTATAACATTTCTTATTCGTATTTAAAATTGAAAGCGGAAAGCAAGCCCGAAATTTACGAACCCGGATTGGATTTAAAAGAAATGGCAATCGAAAGCACAGCATTGCTTTTCAGAAAAAACGGAACAAACCGGATATTATTGAATGAAAAGCTGTCAAGTCACTCCGAAAGAATTAATTCCCGGGCAGAATTAATTTATTACATTAACAGAATTGTAAGGGAAACCACGGATAGGGTGGTAGAATTTGAATTAATAAAACGTGATCTCATTAGGGTTGGGGAGGGAACGAATTGAAACCTGCCGGAATACGGAAAATTATATGTTGCAAAAAGTACAAAGAGAGGATTTCGCATCGAATTAGGAGAGAATTTTGATAAAACAAGAAAGATAGTATTGTTTAGGCAAATACATAATTTTTGTTTTAATCTAAACAAAGGAAATAAAATGAATAGTATGAAATTAACAATCATAGCCTTGATAACTATTTCATTCGTAAATATTGATAATTACGCTCAGAGAAATATTTATAATACCGCAGATTATGTTCTTTCAAGTCCTACGAAGAATGAATTATATAAAATTAGTTTGGGGATGACCTCTCTAATCGACAGTATTATTGTTTATAAAAAATCTTCTGGATACAATGAAAAAATTTCAGTACAATACGATTCGAACAATAATATAATATCTAAATTGAAACAAGAATGGGTTAATAATAAATGGGAGAATTTGAAACGATATTTGTATAAATATGACGAGAAAGGTTATAACATTGAATATCAAATTGAAAATTGGGACAATAATGAGTGGATTAAAAATTTAAAGTTAACATTTTCTTACAATGTAAATGGTGATTTGATAACCAGATTATATGAAAAATGGGATGAAACTAATTGGGTAAATTACTCCCGTGAAACTTATTCTTATGAAGATTCAATGTTAGTATCTTGGGTGAAAGAAAAATATGAGAACGATCAATGGGTTAATTTTTACCTTAGAACATATAATTATAACAATCAAAATTATATGAGTATGCAAATAGGAAAAAAGTGGGTTGGATCCAAATGGCTTAATGATTGGAAAATTACGTATACATATGATGACATTGGAAATTTAACCGTATTTTTGTTAGAGGATTGGAATGATAGTTTATGGATTAATAAATCAAAGCAAACATATTCTTATGACCAAAATAATAATCTTATACTTTTCTTATTTGAAGACTGGAATGGCGCTCTATGGGAATATAGTTATAAAGAGAGCTATTCATATAATCCCAACAATAAAAAAACTATGTGGTTGAGAGAAATGTGGGATGGGAACCAATGGATTAATTATTGGCATGGGATTTATACTTATAATACCAATCAAAATTTAATAGAATACTTATTTGAAAGTTGGGATGGTACTCAATGGGGAAATGGACAAAGAACAACTTATTCATACGATTCTTATGGTAATCTTATTTCATTTGTAGGAGAAAAATGGGATGGTTATAATTGGATTTCTTCCGATGTTTCGGTTTACGTTTCAGATTCTTTAGGGAATGAGTTTTATCTTTATGGCAATCAAGGTGATTTATATTATCATACAATTACGGGCATAAATGAAATAGGTGAAAATAGAATATATTTTTCCTTATCCCAAAACTACCCAAACCCGTTTAATCCAACAACAACAATTAAGTACGCCATCCCTCAAACTGTAGGGTCAAAGCATGCTTTGACCCTACGATTAAAAGTCTACGACGTTTTGGGTAGAGAAGTAAAAACTTTGGTAAACAAAGAACAGGCGCCCGGAGAATACAAAGTAGATTTTAATGCCGGTGATTTACCCAGCGGAGTTTACTTGTACCGTCTTCAAGCAGGGGATAATGTAAAGGTAAGAAAGATGTTGCTGTTGAAGTAGATTATTAAAGATTCGCTCAACCTTAAAAATAAAACCCGCGGTCTGTTGTAATTTAACGGACCTGCGGGTTTTGTATTTTTGCTAATTCAGATCTTTAAAACGGAATTCCGTTTGCACGTAGTCGAATTTGTTATCGTTTACCAAAACGTAAGGATAAATCAAGTAATTTGCCTTTTTTATTTTCCCGCCTGAAGTTCTAAGCGGAATATCCCTTCCGATGGTAAACGCCACGCGGTTGGGATCCAATTTACCGAAGTAAAATTCCCGTTTACGGGGATTCTTAAAGGCTTCCGAGGCATCTACCGGCACCCAGCCGTTTCCGGGCGAATAAAATTCCGCCCAGCAATGGTAACCGGAGATTTTCCCTTCGCCTTTCTTTTCGGGAATGGGAAAACCTATAACAAAACGGGAGGGGATTTGTTGCGCACGACTTAACCCAATAAACAATGAATGAAAATCCGTGCAGTTACCCGTACGCGCATCACAAGCATATAGAACATCTCCGCGTCCCCAACCGGTAGTGCTTTTTTTATCATATACCATTGTATCAACTACATGCTCGAACAGTAATTTTGCTTTATCGATTTCCGTTAAAGTCGGGTTTTTAATAATTTGATCAGATTCTTCTTTAACAATTCCTTCGGTCGGCACTAAACTGTCGGGCATTAGAAAACGGTTTAATAAATTCGTATCCATCGAATATTTTTCTTCCGCTTCAAGAAATCTTTTTACATTAAATTTAACTGTTACGTTTAATGAATTGGGAATATCCTTTTGCAATGTGATATGTAGAAGTTTGTTTTGGTATTCCAGATCAGCTTCAATGCGATAATCCAAATCGGTTATTAATTTCATATCCGAAATGTTTTGTGAATTATCGCTTTTGGGTAGGGGAATGAATATGTCAACATTTTCGGATGATTCGGGGAACTCCGGAATTTTCATTTCATAAGTGAACTCAAACTCTCTGGAATCTATTAAATTATTTCCGGGACTTTTTGCAAATATAATTGATAATACAATACCGGCAATTACAGCCGGTATTATAACGTTTCTTAATTTCATACTTTGTACTACCTTTTTAACATTAATAAACAATAAAGGAATTAATTATCTTCAACTTTTTTGGTTTTCCAAACACCGTCTTCTTCGTACCAAGTATATCTTGGGTTACCGTTATCTTTGTGAACGATTGTACGGGTTGCTTTCAAGTCGTCTTTCGTTGCTCCTTGCATAAAAATATCGATATCGTATGTATTACCGTCATCAGCTTTGAAATCCGCACAAACGAAAAATTCGTTGTCGCCGAGATTTGCTAATCTTTCTTTGTGAATCTTAACCAACTTACATTTCAATGTTTTGTTGTGTTCGGTATCTTCAACAACAAAGAAGCCTTCGGAATCTTTCGATTGTTCTGCGATGTATACTTCAACCGCATCGGCAAATTCTTCAATTGTCAAATGAGCTTTTTTATGCTCAGTAGGATGTTCCGGATGCTCGGCTGTTTCTTTAGCAGGGTGCTCTTTCGCTTTTTCCATTTTTGCCGGATGTTCTTTTGGGTGTTCGGTCGGATGCTCCGTAGGGTGCTCGTTTTTGGTTTTCTCTACTTTCTTTTTAGTAGGATGTTCCGTCGGATGTTCTTGCGCTAATGCGTTTGAATAAAATCCGACTACAGTTAATACTAACAAATATATCATTATTTTAGATACTCTCATGGTACCTCCTTAAGTTAAATAAATGAATTAAGATTATTGATAAAAAGAGATGAAATCTTATTTTTTTAATAATAGTATTTTTTTCTTCTTATCACAAATAAATTTTGGTGCATTAATTTTTCCACAAAAATTAACAGCGGAATAAACAATTGATGTTAGGTAGATTAAAACGGGAGAAAAAATTTATGGAAACTTACAAAAAAGCTCCGGTTAAGGAGCTTTTGTCAAACAGATTATTATCGTTATTGAATAACTTCTACTTCTGTGGCTTGCGGACCTTTTTGTCCTTGACCTTCAACAAAAGTTACTTTTTGACCTTCTTCAAGGGTTTTATAGCCATCGGCAATAATTGATTGGAAATGTACAAATACGTCATCTCCGTTTTCTTGTTCGATGAAACCATAACCTTTTGAACTGTTAAACCATTTTACAGTTCCTTCTTTGCGCTCTGCCATTTTACAGATACTCCTATAAATAAAAAAAATAAAAAATTGAACAGAGACAAAACAACTTGTAGAAAAACTTCTGCACTGCTTTTAATACACTGAACAATTTGTACAATTAAATAATTCCTTATAAAAAGGAACGACTCAATATAGAGATAAAATTTAGGAAAACCTAATTATTTAATTTTTAATTTGTAAAAAATAAAAATTCAGGATTTAGCCGGCTCTCGGTGAAAACCTGATCGTCAAGTATTAATTTTTTTTGATTCTGTTAAGCGGAAAACGGTCGATTATTTTGATGTGCCGTAATCATAATGCTTTATAATAAATAGTCCGGTTTAAATAGCCAATTTTGTTACATCCGAATTGTACGTTTTTTGATAAACAAAATGTTAATAAAAATTTATTTTTACGTCGCATTTTTAAGTAATAGTTGGAGGTTGGATTACCAATATGTTACAAAAGCTGTTGTATACTTTTATATTAATTTTGGCAACCGCATATCTCTTCATTTAATTTGTAGTGAGTAACCTTTAAAATTAAAAAACCCTCTCCGGAAATTCCGGAGAGGGTTTTTTTATAGGTCAACAACAATTAAATTTTATAACGGAATAGGAGTGGGAAATTCAAAATCGGCGCCGAATTCCCAGTTTTCGAGGGACGGCAAATTATAAATTTCATAGAAATTAGGTATTTCTATTCCGTAAGTTTGAACTAATTGTCCGTTTCTGTAAACTTCAACAAGACCGAATCTGGAATTGTTAAATCTGAACATCATTGTATAGAAAGCATCGTCGGTGCTGTTATAGTTATTTACATAAACCATTACATTTCCAGTAATAGCAAAATCGTTAGCAATGTAATCATATCTGAATTCGATATCATTCAATACTAATTCGAATTTGTAATGCAGTTCGGTATCTTGACCGTTCATAACTCCAGCCCATCTTCTTTCGAAGCTGCCTTCACCGTTAATTATTGAAGGATTGGCGGTCAACGGAGTTACGTTTCCGTCATAATCGTACCAAACTTCATCGCCGTAAGGTTCGCCGTTAACAAAACCGAAAGCGATATGTGCGTCGAGATACATTCTCATGTATTCTGCACCTTCCGGATTTCTTTGAACATTTTTTGAACCGTCTTGAAATTGGATTTTAGCTAAATATTCTGCCGTATAAGCATCTGTTTGGCCGAAAGGCGATTTATCAATTTCACCTCTCCAAGTATGCCAACCTGCAAAATAGTAATAATCTCTGCTATCGTTTGCTTTTCCCAATGCTGAATCGGGAAGTTTTGTGTATCCCGCCATCGATTCGGTAATTTGTTTTACCGTTTCGTTTATCATGGCTTGGGACTGGTCTTTTGCTTCTTGCAATGTCGGATTGTAAACCTGTTTTTGCATTTCTTTAGCAGGTTCGGTGGTGTTTGTACAAGAAGTAAAGATAAAACCAAGAAGTAATAATGAACTCAAAATGAGTTTCAATTTTCTTGTTTTATTCATAAAGTTGCTCCTTAAATTGTTGTTTGTTCTTTTTGTTGATTATCACAAATTCTTTTTTCTAACCCGGCTACAATTTTTTTGTAACTCATGGGCAATATAATGGAGCAAATTTCCGAATTTGTGATATCGATCAACATTGAGAACAAAGCATTCTCAAATATGATCACTCCCACAATTAAAACAGAACTCTTATTCCGAAAGACGGAATAATAGGCCACAAAAGTACTTTTTCGGTCTTAGGTGTACCGACCGGTGTAAACTTATATTCGTAACCTTGAATATTTTCGAAATTGGTAAAGTTACTTATATCAATGAACGTGAACAAAGAAAAGCTATTGAATTTGAATTTCTTACTTACTCTGAAATCCAACCTTTTGTAAGCAGGTAAGTAGGCGGAATTTTTATCTTTTTTGACCCAAGTCCAATCGCCTTTAATATCATTATAAACCGCTTCTCTGGGAGTATATACATAACCGCTGCCATAGAAAAATCTGGTGCCTATTTCCCAGCCTTTTCCCAAATTAAAATTAAGTACTGTTGCCAAAGTGTGCGTTTGATCGGTAAATCTCGGGTATTCACCGATATTGTCGTTTAATAAATCTTCTTTTGCAACCAAATAACTGTAGCTAATCCAGAAATAGAGTCTGGGCAAAATTATAGTAGAGAAAAAATCCACGCCTTTGGAAAACCCTACGGCATCGTTTTCTCTCGAATACGCCAAACGGTCGAATGCGGAAAAATACGATGAAATAAGGTTGCTGTATTGTTTGTAATAACCTTCAATTCTGAATGTTATTGAAGAACTTCCTTCTTTGTCCAACGGGATAAATTGTTCTAAACCAAGTATATAATGAGTTGCTTTTTGTGCTTTTGTATTGGAATCGGCAACAAAAGTGTATTTTAATTGATTATACGTCGGCGATTGATAATAATGCCCCCAAGCCGCCCGTATTGTTGTTCCGAAATCTGTTTTATATGATAAACCGATACGCGGACTGATATTTAAATCATTGTTAATGTTATAATAATCAACTCTGCCACCGACGTTTATCAAAAAATTGTCTGTGATTTGAAAAATATTTTCAACGTATCCCGCCATTTTATATGCGGAAACGTTAATGGTATCGCTTTCCAGGTCGTCATCGTATCTTATTTTTTGTTTGTAGGTCGTATCCGGATAATGGGTTGTGTTATTAACTTCGTCTATTATTCTCATGTCTTTTGTTTTTTGATCGAACGTTAAATCCCTGAACACAAACCCGGTTTTTATTTCGTAATAATCAGAAAGCAAACTTTCGAACGCAATTTTACCTTCCAATGTTTTTATTCTAAGATGATCTTTTATCTCCCGCCGGTTATCTATGTGTTTAAAATATTCCTTCGTATCGGTGGAGATAAGCTGTTTATAGTTAGATTCGGTAAATCTGTTTTCTTCATCGGTTTGATCGTAGTACGATAATCTTAAATTCAAAATAGATTTACCCGAAAGCACGTTTTTGCTTTGTATATCGAACAGATTAGTAAAATATTCGGCGTTATTGTCTTCATTCGATTTTAGGTTTTCTTTGAAAAAAGCACTTTCGCCCTTAAAAGTTCCCAAGCGCGGTTGGTAAGATTTCGTTTTTTGGGGATCGTAAACAAAATCATCTCCCGAATGAATAAATTCCATCAGAATCTTGTTCTTTGGAGATAAATTGTACGAAAATACTCCTTGCACATCATAAAAAGAAGGCTTTGCAAGAGTTATATCTTCGTAGGAAAGTAAAGACAAAACATACTCCAAATAACTTTTCCGCGCGCCCAAAATAAACGAACCTTTATCCGAGACCGGTCCTTCAATAAATGCATCGAGATAAGCGAGGCTTAAAGTGGCAGCTCCGGTATATTTTTTCCGGTTTCCTTCACGGTATTCAATGTTTAATACGGAACTCATTTTATCGCCGTAACGTGCGCTAAAACCTCCGGTGGAAAGATCAACTTTTTTTATCAAGTCGACATTAAAAATTCCCACGCTGGCATTTGCGGCTTCTTTAATATGATAAGGTTGATAAACTTGCGCGCCGTTAACTAAAACGAGATTCTCGTCTTTATTACCGCCCCGAACGTTAAACTCCGCGCTGAATTCATTGTCGGATGAGATTCCCGGTAGCGCTTGAACGGAACGCATAACATCCGGCATGGAAGGTGAAATTTCCGTGATTCTTTCGCTTTGAATCGAAAGGTTGCTGATTCCTACATCTTTACCTTTCTCCGTCTTTGCGTAAACCGTTACTTCTTGCAGAAGTAAATCGGTTGAAAATAGTTTTACAAGCAAGAAATCTTTTAAGCTTTCGCGGGGAAGTGTAATTTTTTCGGTTTTATATCCGACAAAACTAACGGTTATCTTTTGCTCTGTTTCGGGTACGGTTATCTGAAATCTGCCGTTCAAATCGGTGGAAGTACCGGTACCCAGATCATCGAAAAATATATTTGCAAACGGGAGGGGTTCGTAGGTTGAACCGTCTACTACTTTTCCTCTAATGGTAACCTGAGAAAACAGATTGGAAAATGATATGATTACTAAAATGAAAGTCAATATAAATTTCGGGGTTCGTTTCATAAATTTCAACTCGTTATAGTTATTGAACGCAACCTCTAATTAAAAAAAGAAATATTTTGCTTTTGTGTCTCAGGTCAAGAAGTAAAAAGAACGCTTTAGAAGTAAATTAAAAGATTAATATATCCAAAAATATATCCAATACGTAAACTTATGGAATAATTTTTTAAACGCAAGTTTAAACAAAGTTTTAATTTTCTCGGTTGAGTATTTTTCGCGCCGAAAAAGAAATATTCGTGTTTATTCGGAGCAACAAATGGGCTTTTGTACTGTATAAAAAGTGGAAAAAATTCAAGAAAATGAGTCAATGCGGTATTTCCGGATGACCCGGGAGGAAGCCATGAGACTCAGAAAAAACCCGAAAGTTGATTTACGAAGAAAATACCTGCGTAACGTTGAAATCGGAATAATATTAGCGCTTTCTTTAACGATTTTGGCATTCAAATATTTTCCTCATGTAAAGTTCGAGAAACCGAAAATAGAAGCTCCTCAAGAATTAGTGAAGGTTGAAGATGTAATACAAACAAAACAAGAAGCCCAGTTACCGCCTCCGCCTAAACCCCCGATTCCGATAGAGGCTCCTGTTGAAGATATTTTGGAAGATGTTGAAATCGAATCTACAGAATTAATCGTAAACGAGAAAGTAAATACTCCACCGCCTCCGCCACCGCCAAAAGAAGAAAAGGAAGAGGAAACTCAACCGACATTTTTCGTAGTTGTGGAAGAAATGCCGGAACCGATAGGCGGAATTGAGGGAATACAAAAAAGAATCAAATATCCCGAAATTGCAAAACGGGCCGGAGTAACCGGAAGGGTTTACGTTAAAGCGTATGTTGATGAAAACGGAAACGTGGCAAAAGTAGAATTAATTAAAGGAATAGGCGCGGGATGCGATGAAGCCGCAATGAAAGCCGTTAAGGAAACAAAATTCAAACCGGGAAAACAAAGGGGCAAACCCGTGAAAGTTCAAGTAATAATTCCGGTTTATTTCAAATTAAGGGAAAATGTTTAACAAAAGCGGAGAAAATTAATATGGAATTAAATGGTTCGTTAGCCAAAGCAAGAAAGTATATTGAATCTCATTCCAAGCTGCAAGAAGAAAATTTGACGAAAAAAACGGTTAAACCCGGTCCTTGCATAACAATCTCAAGGCAGTGCGGCATTGATACGACAAGCATTTGCGAAAAACTTGTAACTGTTTTTAACAATCTAAAATCCGAAGAAACCGCAGAGTGGGCTTTTTTCGATAAAAATTTAATCGAGAAAGTGATAAAAGATCACGATTTGCCCGAACGGATAAACAAATTTTTAAGCGAAGAAAAAATTTCCACCGTTAATGCAATGTTAAACGAACTTTTGGGCGTGCATCCTCCAATTCTGCAATTGGTTCATAAAACTTCGGAGACAATATTAAAATTAGCGCAAGTAGGAAATGTAATTATTGTGGGAAGGGGAGCGAACATCATTACTTCGCATTTTAAGAATACATTTCACATCAGACTAATTGCTCCGAAAAATTTCAAGGTAAAAAAAGTTGAAAAGAAATTTGGCGTTGGAAGAAAAGAAGCCCTTGAAATTTTGGAAAAGGAAGATAAAGCCCGTAAAGAATACATTGAGACTTATTTCAGAAAAGATATCAACGATCCGCTTTTATATGACGCAGTACTGAACGTAGCAAAGTTCGATGAAGATTTATTGGTAAAAATTTTACGAGATATGATTGTAGAAAGATTTCCAAAATATTTTAATAAGGAAATAGAGATTTATCAAATCAGTCGTATCTGAATGTATAACGCGTAAGGATTTTACTTCCGTTTGATTTACACAAAACGGTAAAAAGATATTTGCTGAGAAAATGTCTTAGATTGTATTTCTAACAAGATTAACATTTTAACACACATTTCAAACTGTTAAAGTATTTGCGTGGCTCACCAAATAAAGATTGATACTTAACTAAATAAACATAAAACATTCCGTTTGCAGGCACGTCTAAATTAGCAACTGTAAACAATTTAGTGAATGTTTAAGGAGGTAATTCCGCATTTGGAACCGGTTAAGGGTAACAACGAATTTGTAAATGGAAAAATATAAACATAACAATGCTTCGGCATAGTTTAATATTTGCAAATATCAGTTTTAAGAAAAATAATCATTTTATAACTCAAAGAGGATTAAAATGAATATTAAACGAATCCTGAAAAATGGAATTATCTCCGGTGTTGTTATGGGAATTACTTTGTTTATTGCCGGCGCAATCTTTTCGAGAATCATTTACGGACCTCAATTTGCCCCGCCCGGTAAATTTCAACCGGAACAACTTAATGCATGGTATTTTATTTGGACAAAATTATTAATTGGCGCTTTTTTCGGTTTGTTATTTACTTTTTTCTATGAGATTCTGCCTCTTTCCAAAAGAATTAAAAATGCGTTTGTCGGTTTTTTATACGGCTTTTTGTTTTGGTTCGTAATTTCAATATGGAATTTATCGCATCCTTTGATTTACGGATCTGTCAACAACCGGGACCAATTATTTTGGTTGCTTTATTCCCTTAGCGGATTTCTGGCATATGGCACCGTTTTAGGATTTTTGTACAAGAAACAAAACCCTAAAATAAACGTACCGAGTTATTGAAGGGAAATTTTTTTGATATTCCCGTAACACGTTTCCGCAATTTTAAGGGGAAATTATTCTGTTAAGTATACAACCGGACTTTATTCCGGGAAAAATATTAGAGTATAAATTTGTTAATACAAATTTTATTCGTTCAAATGCATCGTATGTAAAAGTGAAACAATATTTTCTCTGCTTATTATTCCGGTAATTTCACCCGATTCGTCGAACACGGGTAATTGGTTTACTCCGTCTTTGTCCATTTGTTTCAATGCATCCAATAACGGTTCTTCGGGGTGTGTTTTTTTGACTTCCTTCATCGGTGTCATTATTTGTTCAACCGTAGTAGTTTCCCATAATTCTTTGGGTACGCTTTTAATTGCGTGAATTGTAACAATTCCTATATGTTTACCGTGATCTTCAACAATAAAAAATCTTCTGTTTCTTAAAAGAATTTCGTTATCGATAAATTCGCGGATTGTAGTATTGGCAGGCAAAAGGGCAAAAGCCCTGCTCATTGCGTCTTCCACTTTTTTACCGGCAAGCAATTTGTAAAGGACTTGTTTTTGTAGTTGTGCCAAAGCCGCACTTTCCAAGAACCAACCGATAAACGCAATCCAAATTCCGTCTATAACCGCACCGTTCATCATAAGAAAGAAACCGATAAGGATGAAAACGAATCCGAAAAACCTTCCTACCACCGAGGCAATTGTTGTTGCTTTTTGAAAATCTTTTGTAATCGACCAAACAATCGCACGGAAAACCCTTCCGCCGTCCAAAGGGAAACCGGGCACCAAATTAAATATGGTTAATATTAAATTTATCTCAAATAAATAATTAAATATTGCATAAATTTGAGAATTTTCGGGGGATAAACGGCTGATTAAATAACTCAATCCGGCAAGGAACAAACTCATTAAAGGTCCGGCAATGGAAATCCAAAACTCTTGTGTAGAACTTTTAGGTTCTTCTTTGATTTCGGCAATCCCTCCGAAAATAAACAACGTAATCTGGTTTACTTTTATGTTGTATTTCCCGGCTACTACGGAATGGGAAATTTCATGAAGCAAGACGCTCAGGAAAAACAATACCGATGTAACAGCGCCGGCGAACCAATATTCGAAAGTCGACCAACCTTTAAATTGAGAAGGGAAATAACTACCCGCTAAAATCCACGTTACCAAAATAAAAACCAAAAACCATGAATAATCTATCCCTACCGAAATACCCTTGATTTTTCCAATGTAAATTTGGTTCCGTTTCATGTTGCCCCCGCTGTGTAATTTTAAAACTTTGGGTTATAAAATTAAAACCGATTTTAGTTCCGTAGAATTACCATTTAATTGCATCGGGTTCGATTTTTATTACATTTAAAATTTCGGTGGAAAGAACATCTCTGGCATATCCCGTTGATTTGAACAGAACGAAGAAATAATCATTGAACCCGGTTGACAATTTTTTTAGTTTGTTTTCTATTAAAGCCAAGTTTTTTTCATCGGAAATGAACTTTACGGCCCCTACCGAGCCGGTGGCATAAAAGCTTACGATAAGATAAATGGTATTATGATTAGGACCCGGAATCTTCATGAATATACTGTAATCGATGTGATCGTAAGCGGGGATACCGGTTCTTATGTAGGTTAAAGTTGTATCAATGTTACCTAGTTTTTGCAGTGTCAGTTTTTCTTTCCCGATAACATTATAATTAATATTTAAATCTTTAATTACTTTGTCAAGAATTCCCAAAGTCCAAAAGGAACCCAGAAAAACAATGTCGTTTTTTTTCAAATCGTTCGATGTTAAAGTCGATGCGCTTTTAATCGTATATTCGGTTCCGAACTTTGCAAGTATTTTTACAACATACGGAAGAGGCCAAACGGCGGCTTGATTGAAAAAGGAAAATGGTAATTTTTTGAAATTGTTGCGCGAAGGGTCTTCCGATTTGAATTTCTCGAATTCCTTTTCGTTGTTTATTTTGGAATCGCGGTACATCTTTCTTGTGGAAGTTGTGTTAAATTCGGAAAAATCAGAATAGTAGATAAAATCGTCTCCCAATGCTATAAGTTTCGGATTTTTTGATGTGGTAAATGCGCTGAAAAGACTTGATAGTTTTTCTCCGCCCGGTATTGCGGTATTTCCGACTTTTTGCGGTGAGCTTGAAATCAAAAGATAGCCGATAATTATTAAAAGAATAATTGTTAACGGAATAAAAATGTAGTAAGGGTTTTTCAGTTTATCGAGAAATGTTTCTTTATTATGATAGAAAAATTGGACTTCGTAATGGCCTTTGGGGATTTTAACCCTTACCTTCGATTTTTTCCCCATGTTTTGATAATATCTTTCAAGTTTTTTCCTCAAATTATAAACCGAGACGCGGACGATTGTGTCTTCCGTAGGATTAAAACTCGAATCTTTATTAAATACATCGACGGCTATGGTAAACTCGTTCGGCGTTTTATTTTCTATAGAGGATTCAACGAGGTATGTCAGCAATTTTGAGTTAAGTTTTGAATTTTTAAAACTATCGCTTTTTAATATTTCCTCTAAAATTGCCCTTTTTGTTTTATCGTCGATTGTCATAAGCTTAGTGAAAGTTTATTAATTAATATAGAAAGTATAAAAATCATTTCCAACCTTAAAATTCCTCTTTTAACATGAATTTAACAGTTAAATTAACCGTTTTTCACCGGTTTTCACTGTTTTTTTTAATTGGCACATGTTATAATGCTTTCGCACTCAAACGGCACTCGGCATTGGCAAAATAAAATATTTTTAACAGGACCTACACATATGAAAAAGTATTTTAAGTATTTTTTGTTTTTTTTACTTCTCTCCGATTTATTATTTGCACAAAGCGCCTCAATTACCGGTAAAGTTATAGCAGAAGATAGTCAATCTCCGCTACCCGGAGCTAATGTTTCAATTAAAGGAACAACGCTCGGCGCTGCAACCGATTTGGAAGGCATGTATAAGATTGCTAACGTCCCTTCCGGAGATTACACCTTAAAAGTTTCTTTTATAGGATATGAAAGCAAAACTGTTAAAATATCCGTAACCCCGAATGCACACATTGAATTGGATTTCAGCCTGAAACCAAAAAGTATTGAAGGCGAAGAAGTAGTGGTGACCGCACAGGCAATAGGTCAGATGCAAGCAATTAACAAACAACTCTCCGATGATAAAATAATAAATGTTGTTTCGTCGGCAAGAATTCAAGAGGTCCCGGATGCCAATGCCGCCGAATCCGTAGGCAGATTACCCGGAGTTTCCGTTTTGAGAAGCGGGGGAGAAGGTAATAAAATTGTAGTTCGCGGTTTGGCTCCCAAGTTTAACCAGATTAAAATCAGCGGAATTCAAATGTCAGGTTCCGATCCGGCAAACAGAAGCACGGATTTAAGCATGATTTCGTCTAATATGTTGGAGGGAATTGAAGTTTCCAAAACCGTAACGCCGGATATGGACGCGAACGTTATAGGCGGTGTGGTTAATTTCGAACTGAGGGAAGCAAGATTATCAGCAGGCGGAAAAGGTTTGTTCGAATTTATGTCTCAAGGAGGTTATACAAGTTTATCCAACGCCCCCAATAAATTTAACAATTATAAATATATGGCAAGCTTTGCCAACAGATATTTTGAAGATAGATTTGGAGTTTTTGCACAAATCGATATTGAAAGGAAGAACCTTACTTCCAACGAGCTGGGAGCGAATTACGATCACCTTGGAAATAGTACCACCGACTATATTATCACGGAATTGAATTTGTACGATATTCCGCGCGACCGCAAAAGATACAACGGTGTTCTTGTACTTGATTATAAGTTGAATTCCGGAAAATTAAAATTGGTTAACTTTTTCAGTTCGGGAAATACCCAAACAATCAGAAGGGGCGAAAATTTTAATATTGTTTCAAACTTACATTCTTATTTCATTACCAATTCCGAAAACAAACTTAATATAATCACAAATTCATTGGCTTATACACAAAACTTATTAGGGCTGAATCTTTCGGTTAAACTTTCTCATTCTTATTCGGAAAATGAAAATCCTGATGGTTGGACTGCGGATTTTGTCCAGACTTCCGCAGGTCTCGGAGGTTTTAACAATCAAGCCGATATTGATCCGCAAGCAATTCCCAAAGCGGCAAACAATAATTTCGAAAGTACGTTTCTTCATAATTTCGTTACTAACAAAAGTTTTACGAAGGAACAGATTTATTCCGTAAAAGCCGATTTCGATTTTGATTGGAACGTTTCAAATTTAATGTTGATGAAAATAAAATTCGGCGGGGATTTCAGTCACAAAACAAAGTATTACAATTACGACCAATTCGACGGGCAAGGTTTGGATTTAGCGAGTGCGCAATATGTTGATAATCTTATTATAAATCATTTCGGTTTGCCCGCAACACTCGGTACAACAATACCTATAACCTATTTCCGCGATAAAGATTTTGATTACGGAACATTTTTAAGCGGCGATTACCAAATGGTTCATCCGCTCAATTACGGAATGCTTTCCGAATTATCCGGCTTGCTTAGAAACAATTACCAAGACATCTTGGCAAACGGGGGAGCTATTGCTTACGGACCAAACAATTTCTTATCAACTACCAACGATTACACAGGATATGAAGACCAGTCGGCATTTTATTTAATGACTACAATTAATATCGGTTCGGATATAACTTTAATTCCGGGAATCCGTTATCAAAATCTTAAAACTTCTTACACAGCCGCCCGGGGAATAGAAAGTCCGTTAAATTATTACAATTATAACCATTACGATACAACTGTGGTGCAAAACCACGGCTATTTATTGCCTGATATAATTTTGCGATATAAACCAATCGATTGGTTTGATGTAAGATTATCATACACTAATACGTTATCTTATCCCGATTATAATGCGATAATTCCGAGAATAGATGTTGCTACAAGTTCAATTGCATGGAATAATTTTGAATTAAAACCATCTCGTTCTACAAACTACGATTTGTATATTTCGTTTTACAGTAATTCTATCGGTCTGTTTACAATCGGCGGATTCATGAAAGAAATAACGGATTTGATTTATCCGTGGTCTTTTTATGTTTCCGGAGCCGATGCGTTAAAATATTTTCCGCCTTCGTTAATCGGTTCTTCCAATCCGCGCAGTAATTACCGCGTCGATACTTATGTGAACAATTCGTTCTTGGTTAAGAATTGGGGATTAGAACTCGACTGGCAAACACACTTTTGGTATTTGCCGGGATTTCTTTCCGGTTTGGTGTTAAACGTTAATTATACTCATATCTTCTCCGAAGCCGAGTATCCATACACTATTATCAAATCAACTGGAAGGCAATTAACAATTATCGATACATCTTATTCGGACAGATTACTGTATCAACCCGATAACATCGTAAATGTTTCTTTGGGATACGACTATAAAGATTTCTCGGTTAGAGTTTCAATGTTGTATCAAGCCGATATTTTTACCGGACCCAATTTTTGGCCGCAATTACGAAGCAGTACAGATGCTTACACAAGATTCGACCTTTCCGTTAAACAGAAATTACCTTGGTACGGAATTCAAATTTACGGTAATATCAATAATATTAATAATGTTAAAGATATCAGCTTAATCCAAAATAATACCGTACCAAAGTCGTTACAAGAATACGGAATGACGGCAGACATCGGAATCAAATGGAAATTATAAATAAAACATTTTAATTCAAAAACAAATAACAGGAGGATTTGCATGAAATCAGTTTTCAAATCAATTTCTTTGTTAATAGTTACAATTATCTTCTCTACGAGCGTAATAACGCTTGGAGCTGGGGATACACTTTACGTTTATGCAAACGGACCGTTTCTGAATGAAGTAATCGGAAACGACACAACGGCTACCGGCGAACAAGCCCACTCTGTGTACAAACTTGTCTCGCGCGATACTACTTATCTTTACTCCGGAACCCTTACGGTGAAAAGCGATTTCGCAATTATCGGTGAATTAGGTCCGGATGGACGGCCGCCTACAATTCAACCGGCAGTATTATCCGACGGTTCGATACCTTCGAATCCTTTCGCTTTTACCGGTGCAAACACAAATGTGGTGTTCAATAATCTTTACATACTCGGAATAGCTCCTAACGGTTCCGTAAGTAACGACGGTATTGCAATTCAAGTATCCGCCGATAACATAAGAGTTACAGTTGATAATTGCGTATTCGAAGAATGGCGCGCATTCGCAATCGGATATAACGGCAATTGGGATAAGTTCTTTATTACAAACTCTAAATTCAGAAATATGAATCATCCCAATCAATGGTATATCGGTGAAGTTCTGAGAAACGAATGGCCAGGAGCGGCATATACGGATTCCGTTGTAATGAAATACAACACAATCTTTTGCGTAAACGGTTATGCTGCTGCGCCCGTAACAAAATATTATATGACATATTTCGAATTTAATCATAATAATGTTGTTTACACTTTTAAAAATCCGTTTTTCATTTTTAACGTGACGGACGCTAAAATAAATAACAACATTTTTTACGGAGCTTGGGCGGGCGGTATCAGCAAACAAGAATATCCGTGGTGGGATCAATTATGGTCGCCGGAGATCGGTTCAATAATCGATCTTGATACACTCGATTTGGCAAAGGACAGTGTTTTCAATCCCGCCGATATAGGTAAAGACAATTTCCGTTGGTTATCTGAAGCCAAAAGAACCATCGAAGTTAAAAACAACGCATACTTCTGGCCACAACAAATGGTTGACTTCTGGACAAGTTGGAACGATACAGCAACAGTAGATTCGATTTATACCGTTACTTGGATGAACGAGAGAACCACCAATATGTTTAATGATAAAGACCATTGGCCCGGTTTGGTAGAAGAAAATAATATTAATGTTGATCCGCAATTCGGACCTTCTATTAACGAAGTAATGAACAATACAAGCGGCGAATACGGTATCGGTTTATTCAATTGGTTTGCACAAATTAGAACGGGAACCGCATCGACAGATTTGTGGGGTTACAAATTAACGCAAGTCGGTAGTAACGCCGATTGGGTACCGGCTTGGCCCTTACCGGAAAAAGATGATATGCATTATTCAAATACAGCACTTTTAACTCATGCAACCGACGGTTTACCGTTAGGCGATCCGTACTGGATTACCGGAACAACCGGAATCGAACAAGAAGGAAACATTTTACCGACTGAATTTACTTTATTCAATAATTATCCGAATCCGTTCAATCCTTCGACAACAATTAAGTTTAATATTCCCGAAACCGGTAACGTTAAACTTAAAATTTACAATGTTATGGGACAGTTAGTGAAAACAGTGCTGGATGAAAATGCTATGGAACAAGGGCAATATAAAATTACCGTTGATATGAATAATTTATCGAGCGGAATTTATTTCTATACCTTAGAGCACTCCGGTAGAGCTATTACCAAGAAAATGATATTGATGAAATAGGAATTGAACGGATGAAAATACCGGATCGGAAGAAATTCCGGTCCGGTAATTATTTAATAATCCATAATTAACAAAGCTATTTTCGTATTAAGGATATTGCATGTCTGATACTCCCGCTAAAAAAAAGAATCCTGCGTTTTGGGTACCGACCCTTTATTTTTCCGAGGGATTGCCATTTGTTGCCACCGCGACAGTATCGGTTTTAATGTATAAAAGTCTGGGTTTGAAAGATTCTGAAATTGCTTTCTTTACAACTTTGATTATGTGGCCATGGACTTTGAAACCATTGTGGAGTCCGTTTCTCGAAATGTTCAAAACTAAGAAATATTTTGTGGTGGCAACAGAATTTATCGGCGGAGTCGCGTTCGGTCTTCTTGCTTTATCCTTGCCTATAGAGGGTTTTGTTAAGTATTCATTGGTGATGTTTTTCATAATAGCGTTTAATTCGGCTACCCACGATATTGCGGCCGACGGTGTTTTTATCAATGCTTTAACTCCGCGTGAGCAGGCAAAATATGTTGGTTGGCAAGGAGCATTTTACAACATTGCCAAAATTATTTCCCAAGGCGCGCTCGTTTATATTGCGGGAGTCTTGGAATTGAAAATCGGAGTGGTGGAAGCCTGGATGATTGTTATGGGGTTATTCGGATTTATCCTAGTTACCATGAGTATTTACCATTTTAAAATCTTACCTTCCGGCGGTGCGGCGAGCAACGTTAAAAACGTTAAGGAAGCATTTCAAACATTTGTTACCGTAGTAAAAACTTTTTTTGCCAAAAAATATATTCTGTGGGGAATTGCATTCATTATTTTATTCAGAACGGCGGAAGGGCAACTGACCAAAATTGTTCCACTGTTTATGCGGGCGGAAAGATCCGCAGGCGGATTGGGTTTGCTTACTTCCGATATAGGAATTGCTTACGGAGTATTCGGCTCGGCTGCATTTGTAATAGGATCAATTTTCGGCGGATATTTTGTTGCAAAGAAAGGATTGAAAACTTCAATCTTTTTTCTTGCGGTTATGTTTAATATTCCGGATGCCGTTTATGCTTATCTCGCATACACAACGCCCGAAAGCTTTACGGTTATTTGTACTGCCATCACTCTTGAATGGTTCGGGTATGGTTTCGGATTCGTTGGCGTAATTCTGTTTATGATGCAACAAATTGCACCGGGTAAATATAAAATGGCTCATTATGCATTTGCCACCGCGGTAATGAACTTGGGATTTATGCTTCCGTCGATGGTGAGTGGATATATCAGCGATTATTTGGGTTATAAGCATTTTTTTATTTGGGTGATGTTTGCCACAATCCCCTCATTCCTCGTTGCGTGGTTTGTGCCTTTTAAAGAAGTTGATATGGAAGAAACGGAATTAGTAAAAACTTAAAAAATGAAATACGGATATTTCGACGATAAAAATAAAGAATATGTAATCGAAAGACCGGATATCCCGGTTTCTTGGACAAATTATCTCGGCGTAAAAAATTTCTGCACTGTAATCTCTCATAATGCCGGGGGGTATTCATTTTTTAAATCCCCGGAACATCACAGAATTACAAGGTTCAGACCTAACGGGATCCCTCTCGATCGCCCGGGACACTATGTTTATTTGCGTGATGATGAAACCGGAGAATATTGGTCGGTTTCCTGGCAGCCGGTCGGTAAAGATTTTAATAAAGCAAAATATGTTTGCCGGCACGGACTTTCCTACTCGAAATTCGAATGTGAATACAATGGAATTAAAGCATCTCAATTACTTTTTGTACCGCTTGACGATGATGTTGAAATTTGGGATGTAATTGTTAAAAACGCTTCCGGTAAAGAAAGGGAAATTAGTGTTTTCAGTTATTTGGAATTTTCGTTTCATCATGTGGAGATTGACAATCAGAATTTTCAAATGAGTTTGTACGCCAGCGGCTCAAACTACAAAGACGGAATTATCGAATACGATTTTTATTACGAGCCATGGACATATCACTTTTTCGCTTCGAATTTTAATCCCGATTCTTATGACTGTGTGCGCGATAAATTTATCGGAAATTACAGAACGGAAACAAATCCCGTTGCAGTTGAACTGGGTAAATGTTCCAACAGTACGGAACTCGGTGGAAACCATTGTGCTTCGCTTCATAAAAAATTAAAACTTAAACCGGGGGAAGAGAAAAGACTTGTTTTTATGCTCGGCGTCGGCTCGAGAGAAGAGTCCGGATATAAAATAAAAAATAAATATTCCGATTTTGGTAATGTTGATAATGAGTTTAACAAGTTAAAAAAATATTGGGAAGAAAAAACTTCTGTATTTCAAGTCCGTACTCCCCACGAAGGTTTGAATAGTATGATAAATATTTGGACTTTGTATCAAGCGGAAACTACGGTTGTTTGGTCGCGGTTCGCTTCTTTTATCGAAGTCGGCGGTAGAGTGGGATTGGGTTATCGCGATACATCACAAGATATTATGGGAGTTGTTCATACAAATCCCACGAAAACAAAGGAAAGAATAATCCAGCTTTTACGCGGGCAAACCAGTAGCGGTTACGGATTGCATCTTTTCGATCCCGAAGTATTCGAACCGGCGGAAGATAAACTTCCGGGAGTAAAATTACCGACGGTAGTACCTTCTCAAAGCCCTTCCGATATTATTCACGGGTTGGATGATGTGTGTTCGGACGATGCATTGTGGTTGGTTGTTTCGGTTTGCGAATGGATTATAGAAACGGGTGAAACGCATTTCTTTGATGTAACAATACCTTTTGCAGATAAAGGTGAAGCTACTGTTTACGAACATTTAAAAAGAATCCTCGACTTTTCCGCCAAATATACCGGCTCATCCGGAATTTGCATGGGATTAAGAGCTGATTGGAACGATTGTTTGAATCTGGGCGGCGGCGAAAGCTCAATGGTTTCTTTTATTCATTATTGGGCTTTACAAAGTTTTATCGAATCGGCTAAAGCTTTAAATCGTTCCGAAGATGTTGCATATTATTCGGAAATGGCCGAAAGGGTAAAACAATCTTGCGAAAATGTTCTTTGGGACGGTGAATGGTATATCCGGGGTTTTACCAAAAACGGTGACAAGATCGGGTCAAACGAATCGGAAGAAGGGAAAATATTTTTGAATGCCCAATCTTGGGCAGTTTTATCCGGTGTTGCTTCGGAAGAACGCGCAATAAAAGCAATGAACGCCGTAGATAAATATCTCTTTTCCGAATACGGTTTACATCTTTTATGGCCTGCTTATTCCAAACCAAACGACGATATCGGATATGTTACGCGGGTTTACAAAGGTATCAAAGAAAACGCTTCCATTTTCAGTCATCCTAATCCGTGGGCGGTAATTGCCGAATGTAAATTGGGCAGGGGAAACCGCGCCATGAAATTTTACGATGCTATTCTGCCGTATAACCAAAACGATAAAATAGAAATAAGACAGGCGGAACCTTACTCTTATTGTCAATTCATTTACGGAAAAGACCATCCCGCTTTCGGCAGGGCACGGCATCCTTGGCTTACAGGAACGGCTTCTTGGTTTTACACTGCGGCAACTAAATATATTTTGGGTATAAAACCAACTTACCGCGGTTTGATGATTGATCCGTGTATTCCGTCAGATTGGCAAGAATTTGTAGTTGTGCGCAAATGGAGAGGTGCCGTTTATAAAATATTAGTTCGCAATCCCGATAAGGTTGAGAAAGGCATCAAATCATTAAAACTTAACGGAAAAGAAGTGAAAGGCGTTATTCCGATTCAACCGGAAGGCACGGAAAACCTTGTTGAAGTTATAATGGGTAAATAAAAATCCTATTACCTGATGTTTTTTCCCGCTTCATCTTGCGTTAGTATATTCTAAATATTTATCTTTCGGCAAGTAATTGAAACCTTGAGGAGACATCTAATGAAAGACAGTCCGGTAGTTGGAATAATTATGGGAAGTGATTCCGATTTGCCCATAATGGAAAAAGCTTTCGCAATATTAAAAGAATTCGAAATCCCTTACGAAGTAAAAATTTTATCGGCTCACCGAACTCCCGAAGAACATGCGGAATATTCGAGAACAGCCGCCGAGAGAGGGTTGAAAGTAATCATTGCCGCTGCCGGTATGGCGGCGCATTTACCCGGAGTTACTGCCGGACAAACAACTTTACCGGTAATCGGTGTTCCGATTAAATCAAGTTTTCAAGACGGATTGGATTCTTTGTTGTCAATCGTTCAAATGCCGCCGGGAATTCCCGTTGCAACTGTTGCCGTTAACGGGGCAAAAAACGCGGCTTTGCTGGCAATACAAATTTTGTCTGTTGCCGACGAAAAACTTGCGCAAAAGTTTGTGGAATACAAAAAGAAAATGGCGGAAGAATCGATGAAGAAAAACGAGAAACTACAAACTTAAAGTTTTATGCTCTTCTGCCTTTAATGTAAGTGCCTCGCCGATTAATTTTTTCTTGTCCCAAACCGTTTCTTCACGGAAACCGTCTTTTCTCACTTTACATTCTTGATATTTGCAATACTTACACAATGAATCCGTACAGTAATCGATATGTAATTTCACTTGAGCGGTTGGAATGGATTTTTGTATTTCGCTTTCTATTTTTTCCTCTTCTTCGTGCGATTCCCGGATTGTAAAATAGTAGGGAAGAGTTAAGTGAAAATCAATGAATACTTTTTCAGCAGATTTCCAAAATCTTAGTTGATGAATGTCGATCCAATGGTCTTTACGGTTTTCAATTAGGATTTCGACAATCCGGCTGAGTAATTTTTGGTCGGTCTCGTTCATCAAACCGCCAATGGATTCCCTGATTAATTTATAACCTGTAAAAATAATGTTGAAGCCGACTATTATTGCTACAATAGGGTCGATAATTTTGTATCCTGTTATCAAAACCAAAACCAAACCCGTAACTACTCCGAAGCTTGTAAACGAATCCGTTAAAACATGTTTTCCATCTGCGACCAAAGCCAACGAATCGGTTTTTTCCCCGCGTTTGACCAGAAAAAAGCCGAGGAATAAATTTGTAAATCCGGCGAATGCGATTAGTACCGTTCCGTAATCCAAATCTTGAATTTCAAACCCGGAAAAAATTTTTACTACCGATGTGTAAATAATGGAAACGGCAGCGAGAAGGATAAAAAATCCTTCCACGCCGGCAGAAAAATATTCAATATTGCCGTGCCCGTATAAGTGTGACTCATCAGGTGGTTTTGTGCTTAAAATTATACTGTAAAGCGCCATCGCAGTCGCTAAAACATGAACTACCGATTCCAAGGCGTCGGCAAAAATAGCACTTGAACCGGTAAGAAAGTAGGCAAAAACTTTTACTATGAATAAACCTATTCCTACCCAAAAAGAAAGATATGCAGCCGATTTTTTTAATTTAATATGAGATTCCGGCATCGATAACCTTTTTATTTCCGATCAAAATATAAAAATTGATTTTGCGGAATAAAAGAGTAAATATCATTTTTTAGAAATAAATTATGTCAATTTCTTACGAATTAGAAAAAAGGAACCTTTGTCTCTTTTATTTTCTGCGAAAATGGGATATTTGATAAGGATTCCAGGCTCCGAATCGATGGCATATATGTTGACTTATATTTTGTGAATACCGAAAGGAACAAAAATGTTACTCGAAGAAAAAATTAGAACAAGCGAAGAAGTTAAAAAACTTGTAAAAAAATACGGAGCATCTCAATCTTCCATTCTCCCGATTTTGAAAGCCATTCAAAAAAAATACGGATATGTTTCTCAATTTGCACAGAACGAAGTAATGCGATTGCTTAATGTCAGTTATATCGATGTCAATAATGTAATATCATTTCATAAAATTTTAGATAAACCTCAAGCAAAATATACTATTCGCATTTGCCAATCCTCTTCTTGCCGGACAAAATCCAAAGACCAAATAATAAAAACGATTGAACGGAAATTTAATGTTAAAATCGGTGAGGTTTCAAAGGATAATAAAATTTTCCTTAAATCAACCGGTTGTTTGGGTTTGTGCCACTTGAGTCCGGTTATTTCTATAAACGAAAGAGTTTATACACAAGTAACACCGAAAAAAGTAGAAAAGCTGCTTGGCATACTGAAGTAACATCAATCCTTGTCAAACATTCCTGCTTTTAGAATTCAAAAAAGTGTAGGAATTTATTTTACAAGTGATAAATTAGTTTTAGTTTTTTCGAAGTGAGATTTAAACGCAGAGCGGTTATTTTACGCATCAGTTGGGTTCCACAACGCATTTAGGCGGTTGTGTAATATTTTTTGACAAATTTACCCGAAGTCTCAAAATAAAAAGCACAATTTTAATCATGTGCTTAATTTTGTCCTTTCTTCCGAATAATAAGCGTTTTTTCGATAGGAAAAATCATTCAATTCTTCCTCGTCCATTACATGAAACTCTTCTGTTTCATCGACGAAAAAACTGGCGATAAAAAATTTCATTAATTCTTGATAATTTTTGTCGGAATATCTTTTTTCGATAATTTTTTTGCATTTTTTGAAAATTTGCTTGTCTTTTCCGTTTTTTGCGCAAACTTCCGGGGGATCGGAAATTTTCATTTCTTTCATTACTTCCCGCAGCAGAATACTGGCAGCCAAAGAAGCATCGTAATAAGCTTCCATTTTATTCTCCTTAAAGTTGTTGGTTGATAACAAAAATTTTTCAACTATTATGCCAATAAAGGAAATTAAGAAGTTGAGTTACTTAATTATCGGAGAAAAGGGGAGTGAATTAAATAAAAAGCCGTGGTCGGTATCACGGCTTGAGGGTGGGCGGAGACGGAATCGAACCGCCGACACAAGGATTTTCAGTCCTTTGCTCTACCGACTGAGCTATCCGCCCGAAAAATGAAGTCCAAAAATAACAATTTATACCAAAACTTCAAAAAAGAAATAGCTTTTCCTGAATATTTTTTACACCTGAACGCATTGAAAAGTTTACATTACTAAAGCCATTATTGCTTTTTGTACGTGTAATCTGTTTTCTGCTTCGTCGAATACGACTGAATTTTCCGAATCGATCACTTCGTCCACAACTTCGTCGCCCCTGTGCGCCGGCAAGCAATGCATAAAAATATAATCTTCCTTCGCGTTTTTTACCAGACCGGGATTTACTTGATATTGAACGAAATGCTTTCTCCGTTCTTCCGCTTCGGCTTCTTGACCCATGCTTGCCCAAACATCGGTGTAAATTATATCGGCATCTTTAACCGCTTCAACGGGATCGGAAATTATTTCGATTTTACTTCCCATCTTTTTAGCATTTTCCATTGCGTTTTTTACAATTTGTTCGTCCGGCTTATAATTTGACGGTGTGGCAAGGGTTAAATCCATTCCCACTTTGGAGCATCCGTGGAGCAAGCTGTGAGCCATGTTGTTTCCGTCGCCTAAATAAGCTAATTTTAATCCGCGTAATCTGCCTTTTTTCTCCAAAATCGTAAATAAATCGGTTAAAACCTGGCACGGATGAAGTAAATCGGTTAATCCGTTAATTACTGGAATCGAAGCATATTTTGCCAAATCCACAACATCTTGATGCGAAAATGTGCGGATCATGATCCCGTTAAGATATCGTGAAAGGACTTTTGCCGTATCGTGAATGTTTTCGCTTTTCCCTAATTGCAAATCGTTCGGACCGAAATACATTCCCAATCCACCCAACTGATAAATTCCCGTTTGGAAAGAAATCCGGGTTCTAGTAGAAGGTTTGGAAAATATCATTCCGAGTGTTTTACCTTCCAAAACTTTATGGGGTTCACCTATTAACTGCTTTTCCTTCAATGTTTTGCTTAATTCGAATATCTGGTTTATTTCTTCGAGACTTAAATCGTTTATTGAAACCAGACTTTTTCCTTTCATATTTATGGCCATAATTTCTCCGTAATTTTGATTTAACTAAAATTGTTGCTTTATCAAATCAACATAAACCGTTAGTAAGCATCTTGATTTTAATCCCTTACTATCCTGGTTCCGGGATTTTTTTTGTTCAGGCTTTCCGCATTTGTTATGATTGCTTCTTTCCCGCCGTTTTCCACAAAGAGCAGGGCGGCTTCAATTTTAGGAGCCATACTTCCGGCGGCAAATTCTCCTTTTTCCAAATAATAGCGGGCTTTTTTTGCCGTAATTTTATGCAAAGCCCGTTGCTTTTTAGTATTGAAGTTTATGTAAACATTCGGAACATCCGTAATAATATAAAGTGCATCGGCTTTTATGTCTTTTGCCAATAAAGCGGAAGCCAAATCTTTATCGATTACAGCTTCGATTGCTTCGAGATAATTATTTTTATGTTTGTAAACGGGAACGCCGCCTCCACCGACACCAATCACTATCGTACCGCGACGGGCTAACCCGCTGATTACTTTCACGTTTAATATTTTTTTCGGTTTGGGAGAAGGAACGACGCGCCGCCAACCCCGTTTTCTGGGATCTTCCTTGAAAATCCAGCCCTTATTTGCCTTTGCCAGTAAATCGGCTTCTTCCTTTAAATAAAAAGGTCCAATCGGCTTTGTCGGATTTTCGAATGCGGGATCGTTAATATCTACCAGCACTTGAGTAACGAGCGTAACAACGTTTTTTCTCATTTTATGTACGTTAAGAACATTCCGCATCTGCCGTTCAATCATGTAACCGATTCCGCCTTGGGAATCGGCAACACAAATATCGAGCGGCATTTTAGGAATTTTATATTCTTTCCAGCCGGCTTCGTTACGCAAAAGGATATTCCCGACTTGAGGTCCGTTACCGTGCGTAATAATTATGTTGTAATCGTTTTTAATAAGCTGGAGAACTTGTTCGCATGTATCGTAAGTATGTTTTTCCTGTTGTTCGATAGTGCCGATTTCGTTCCCGCGCAAAAGGGCGTTTCCGCCGAATGCAACAACAGCTATTTTTTTCATATCATACCCTTGCTTTTTAACATACTCTCCAGCGTAAGATTACCGATTTCCTGCAATTCGTACATTACTCTTGTTGAAGGTTTATTGATATTCAGGATTCTACCCAAATCTATCGGCGTACCGATAACAACGGAATCGCACTCAACTCTGTTTATTGTTTCTTCCAAGTCTTTCATTTGTTGCGCGCCGTAACCCATCGCCGGCAGAAGCGTTCCGATGTTCGGGTATTTCTTGTAGGTATCGGTAATCGATTTAACCGTCCAAGGACGCGGGTCTACAATTTCGGATGCGCCTAATTTTTGTGCGGCAACCGTTCCGGCACCGTATTTCATTTCGCCGTGGGTCAAAGTAGGACCGTCTTCAACAACAAGTACTCTTTTACCTTGAATTAGTTCCGGTTTGTCAACAATCAACGGCGAAGCTGCTTCGATTATAGTTGCATTCGGATTTACGGCTCGGATATTATTCAAAACTGTCAATACGTTTTCCGGAGCGGCAGAGTCTATTTTGTTTACAACCGCAACGTCAGCCATTCGTAATGAAGTGTTGCCCGGGTAGTAGGTAAGTTCGTGACCGGGTCTGTGCGGATCGACTACGGTAAATGTCAGGTCGGCATGATAAAACGACATATCATTGTTTCCGCCGTCCCACAAAATAATATCGGCTTCTTTTTCGGCTTCCCTTAAAATTGCTTCGTAATCCACGCCTGCGTAAATAATGCCGCCCAAAGCAATATGGGGTTCGTATTCTTCAATTTCTTCGATTGTGCATTCATGTTTTTTCAAATCGTCCAAAGTTGCAAAACGTTGTACCTTTTGTTTCACCAAGTCGCCGTATGGCATGGGATGACGTATTGCAACAACTTTTTTGCCGTGTTCCCTTAAAATTTTAACTATTTTTCTTGAAGTTTGGGATTTCCCGCAACCGGTTCTAACCGCAAGAACGGCAATAACCGGTTTTGTACTTTTAATCATTGTTTCCGCTCCGCCCAAAAGTCTGAATGAAACTCCAGCAGCGTTAACTATCGACGCTTTCGTCATAACGTAATTAAACGGAACGTCGGAATAAGAGAAAACTACTTCGTCCACATCAAACTTTTTGATTAAATCGACCAATTCGCTCTCATCGTAAATTTTTATTCCATCCGGATATAATTTCCCGGCCAATTCGGCGGGGTAAACCCTTCCTTCTATGTTCGGTATTTGTGTTGCAGTAAAAGCTACAACATTATATTCTTCTTTGTCTCTGTAGAACACGTTAAAGTTATGGAAATCGCGACCGGCAGCTCCCATAATCAAAATATTTTTCCTGTTCATCTTACTCTCCTTAAGTTATTCTGAATTTTACAAACTAATTAATTTAATATCCAAATTATTCAACTGTTACGCTTTTTGCCAGGTTGCGCGGTTGGTCAACGTCAAGACCTTTCTTAACCGCAATGTGATATGCAAGTAGCTGTAACGGAATTACATTCAAAATCGGCATCAACATTCTAATTGTGCCCGGAATTTTAATCACATAATCCGATAACGATTCGAGTTTATCATCGTCTTCGGTGGAAATAGTGATGATTTTGCCTTCCCTTGCTTTTACTTCTTCTATGTTACTGAGTATTTTTTCATAAACGGAATCGCGCGGAGCGAGAAAGACCGTTGGCATATTTTTATCAATTAACGCAATGGGTCCGTGTTTCATTTCCGCTGCAGGATATCCTTCGGCGTGTATGTATGAAATTTCTTTCAATTTCAACGCGCCTTCCAAAGCAACGGGGAAATTATATCCGCGACCCAAATACAAGAAATTTTTTGCATCAACAAAGTTTTCGGCAATTTTTTCAATTTTGTCGTTAAGCTTTAATATCTGTTCAACTTTTCCGGGAATCGATTGCAGTTCTTCGATTATTTTTTTTCCGTCAACTTCGCTGAGTGATTTTCTTCGCGCAAGAAGTAAAGTAATAAGCGCCAAAACCACCAATTGGGAAGTGAATGCTTTTGTGGAAGCAACGCCTATTTCGGGTCCGGCGTGAATGTAAACCCCGGCGTCACTTTCCCGTGCAATAGAGCTTCCTACAACGTTACAAACTCCAAGTACCAAAGCGCCGCGCCTTTTGGCTTCGCGCATTGCCGCAAGCGTATCGGCGGTTTCTCCACTTTGGGAAATAAAAATCATCGCATCGTCTTTTGTGATAATTGGATTTCTATATCTGAACTCAGATGCATATTCCACTTCCACGGGAATACCGACGTATTGTTCAAGCATATATTCGCCAACGAGTCCGGCATGCCACGAAGTTCCGCAAGCGCTGATAATTATTCTTTTCGCATCGGACAGACGGTCGATTACTTTTCGTAACCCTCCCAAACGCGCAGTTCCTTCTTCGTAAATTAATCTTCCGCGCATCGAATTCGTAATCGATTCGGGTTGTTCCATAATTTCTTTTAGCATAAAATGCGGGTAACCGCTCTTGCTTATTTCGTCAAGGGCAATAGTAACTTCGTGAACTTCTTTTTGAATTTCTTCGTCGTGAATGGTTTTTGCGTTGAATTTATCTTTATAAACTTCCACAACTTCATCGTCATCTAGATAAACAATTTGACTTGTATGGGTAATCAGTGCGGTAACATCCGAAGCAAGAAAGTTTTCGTTATTTCCGATACCCAAAACCAAAGGCGAACCTCGGCGTGCGGCAATGATTTTGTCCGGTTCTTTAGATGAAAGCACCGCTAATCCGAAAGTTCCTTCAACTTCAATAAGAGCTTTTCTAACCGCTTTCAATAGGGAACTTCCGTTTTTCATGAAATTATCGATTAGATGTACCAGAACTTCAGTATCGGTTTCCGAGCGGAATTTATAACCTTTCGATTCCAATTCTTTTTTTAGCACGTCGTAATTTTCGATAATTCCGTTGTGGATAACGCAGATTGTTTTGTCGGCGTTAAAATGCGGATGAGCGTTTTCTTCCGTGGGAGCGCCGTGAGTTGCCCAGCGCGTGTGCCCAATTCCTACATTCGATTCAAAACTTTCTTTTTCCACTGCTTGTTCTAATTTCGCTACTTTACCTACGGTCTTTACGATTTTACATTTGTCTTCTGCAAGAATGCCAACTCCTGCGGAGTCATAACCGCGATATTCCAATCTTTTTAATCCACCGATGATAATGGGAACGGAATTTTTGTTTCCGATATAACCTACTATACCGCACATAATTTATCTCCTAAATAAAAAATAAAAACTTTAAATAAAGACGGGCGTGTTAATGATCGGGACAATGCCTGAAGAGCAATAGGTTGATTTTTTTTACGAAGTATGTAATGATCTTTTTTGTCCGAAACATATTTGTAAATAAAAAATTCCTTGCTCAAAATATCAAATAAATTTTAATAATTGTAAAAAAAATGTTTTCAGTGAATCGGATTTTAAAACAAAAACATGATGAAACGGAACAAGAAAATCAAGAGCGGGCGAAATTAACAAAATCTTTTATTCGATGTTAATCGACAATCAATGCCATCCGGAGAACGTCGTGATAATCACCGTCGATCAGAATTTCTTTTCTCAGAATACCTTCGATCTTGAATCCCAAATCTTTGTTTAACCTGATATTTGCGATATTTGTGTCGAGTGTATGTAAATAAATTTTTCTCAGTTTTAAAGCCGAAATTCCGTATTCAATCCACATTTTCGTTGCTTCTTTTGCATAACCTTTTCCTCTGAATTCTTTTTCTCCCAGTAATTTTCTAAGTTCGGCTTTGTTATTAACTTTATCGTAATCCAAAAACGCAAGAAGCCCTATCGGTTTATCGTTCATCAGAGTAATTATCCCGAATGTATTGTTTTTATTCCGTAACAACTCATCCAAATTATGTTCTTTGGCAGTCAATCTGGAAAGTAAAAATAACCTGCCTTTTTCTTCGTTTATCCATTTTTCAACTATAGCATAATCTTCTTTTTCCGAAAAACCGCGTATTTTAATTTTTTCACCCGTTATCGGCAGTTCAAGGGATTTTTCTTTCGGAACAACTTGAATAACATCTTCGGATTGATTGTTATTCAATTTTTCCTTCATGGTTAAATCGAGTAACTGGTTAACGAGTTTGATATAATCTTGTGTCGAAAATCCGAATTGCGCCGTTTCTTTGTAAATGCCTTTTGAAATTACTTCCAAAGTTAATTTGTTAATCTCTGTTGTGTTGAATTCTTTTTCCATTTGCCCGCTTTTTTTTAAAACAAAATAATAGAAATTATCCGGCTAATTGTGACGTCAATCAATTTTGCAGAAAAAACCTTATGCGCAAGTTTAACACACTAAGTAAATGAAAATGATGTAATTAATCAAGTAAAAGCTAAAAATAAAATTAAAATAAAAGTGATAAAAGTTAAATATTTAAGTATGTGGTTTTGTGTGAAAATAAGAAACGTAAAACGTGAGACGTAAAACGGAAGACGTAGAACGGAAGACGTGAGACGCAAGACGTGAAATGTAGGGGACGAAAATCTTCGTCCCCGAAATTTTTTTATTAGCGAATTAGGGGCAAATTAATTGTTCATTTTAGATCCCGAAACAAGTTCGGGATGACAAGTTCTATTCTGTGTAAAGCTCTCCAAAAATATTTAGTTTATGTGTCATGCTGAATTCATTTCAGCATACGAGTTCATTTTAGATTCCGAAACAATCCGCCGACGGCTGACGGAATGATAGTTTCGAAAGCGGACGTGATAACAGAAAAGAAATTCCAAATCCCAACTAACAAATTCTAAACGACAAATGAACAATTCCCAATGAAAAGTGACGATTGATCAATAACCATCTCCCAAACGTGAGACGTAAGACGTAAAACGTAAGAGATGTAACCCTTACGTCCCGGTTGTACTAAAGATTGTCGATAAAATAATTAGTTATCTTGTTGTAAAGGTGAATGGCATCGCGACCAACAACACCGTGTTTGTGTCCTACGTACGGGAAATAATCCAGCGGAATATTAAGATCGGCTGCTTTCTTGGCAAACTTAAGGGTATGTTGCCAAACCACAACCGGGTCGGATGTTCCGTGAACCAAAAGCAGTTTGCCCTTCAAGTTTTGTACGTAATTCAACAAGTTTGCTTTTTCGTAACCTTCTGGATTTGTTTCGGGAGTGTCCATATATCTTTCGGTATACATTACTTCGTACATTTTCCAATCAATTACGGCGCCGCCGGCAACGCCAACTTTGAATGTGTTGTTCGTTCTTAACATAAGTGATGTTGTCATAAAACCTCCGAAACTCCAACCGAAAACCCCTATTCTTGTGGAATCAATGTAACTCAACGATTTCAGATACTTAACTCCCCGCATTTGATCTTCTATTTCCACAGTTCCCAAATTTCTGAACGTAGCTTGCTCGAATTCCAAACCTCTGTTTGCAGATCCCCGGTTATCCAAAGTAAAGATCACAAATCCTTCTTGCGCCATTTTGTAAAACCAAAGTCCGTATCTTCCGCGCGGCCATGAATTAGTAATTAATTGAACGTGTGGACCTCCGTAAACGTAAACAACAGCGGGGTATTTTTTATTCGGATCGAAATCGGGCGGGGTAATCATTCTGCAATATAAATCCATATTATCTTTACCTTTAATTGTAAAGATTTTAAGTTCACCCAAATCATAATCTGCCAACGGATTTTTCGATCGAAGTAAAATACTTACAGTATTTCCATTGCCATCGATAATTTTTGAAATTCCCGGAGTTTTTATATTTGAATAAGTATCGAAGAAATAGGTTGCGCTCTCGTTTGGAATAATTGAATGAACACCCGTATCAGTGGTAAGTTTATTTCGCATTCCGGTTAACAAATTAACTCTGTAATATTGTCTTTCAATCGGACTTTTTTCTGTAGAGCGGATAATTATTTCATGTCCGGTTTTATCAAATCCCGCAATGCTTAAAACCTCCCACTTACCTTTTGTTACTTGGCGAATAAGATTTCCTTCGGTGTCGTAAAGATAAAGATGGTTCCAGCCGTCCCTTTTCGAAAACCACAAAAATTTTCCGGGTTCTTTGGGTAAAAATATTAACTGATGTTCAGGTTCAACGTATTTTTCATTTTTTTCTTCAAAAAGGATTTTTACAAGTTCTCCGGTCCGAGCATCGTATTTCTTAAGCTGCATGTGATTTTGATCGCGGTTAAGGTGCGCAACATATATAAATTTTTCGCTTGGATCCCAAGTTACACAAGTCAAATATTGATCAAGCGGCTCACCGGTTTTTAACCAAACGGTTTTCCCTGAGTTCAGTTCATAAATCCCTATTGTTACATGATGACTTTTCCGTCCTGCCATCGGATATTTTATGGAAGCAAGTTTAGCCGGAACGGGTTCAAAATCCACAATAGGGAAATCACTTACCATTGTTTCGTCTTTCCGGTAAAAGGCAATATAATTATTTTTGGGCGACCAAAATATTCCTTTTGTAATTCCGAATTCGTTTCTGTGAACTGTTTGACCGTTTACTATTCCTGGGTTTTCGTCAAATGTTATTTGGCTTGTTTTACTTGTATCGAGAGAAACAAATAAATTGTTATCAATGGTATATGCCATATAACGTTTGTTCGGGGCCAACGCGAAATTTGCGGCTCCGGATTTTGCGCTATTAATTAATGCAACGGAATCTTTGTCTGCAAAGTAATAAAAAAGTTTACCTCTTCGTTGGAAGTAAAAAATATTCTGGTCAATCCATTTAAAATTGGGAAAAGTGTAAAGAACGTTAAATCCGTTTCGCTTTAAAGCATTGTTTATATCTGTAAGGTGAATAATTTTTTCCACTGCGGAACTGTGAACGGAAGCAACGACAAGATTGAATGATGTATCGACAGACTTCACGAAACTGTATTTGTCCGAGTCCGGCAACCAATTGAAATTCTGTATTCTCTCCGGTGCAAGTGAAGTATAAGAATTAATTATAACATCTTCTATGGTGAAATTTTTTTTCTGTGCGGAGATTATTCCGCTAAGGGCTAAAACCGTTAAGAGTATAAGTCGTTTCATTTTTCTTTACAAAGTTAGTTGAAAATTTTCCGCAATATATAAAATTGTTCGGAAATTATTGTTAGGTAAAAAAATAATAAATAAAAAAATCCTTCTGTGAAATTCTGTGCTGAATCTGAGAAAATCTGTGGTAAAAAAATAAACCTCAGATATACACAGATTAAACACGGATTATTCACAGAATAATTGGTAATTGGTCAATGGTCATTGGGAATTGCTCATTTGTCACTTGTTATTTGGGATTTGATATTTGGAATTTTTTGACTATCATTCCAACCACTTCGGAACTGTCATTCCGTCCGCCGCGGCGGATTGTTTCGGAATCTAAAATGAACCATGTGAGATGCTGAAATGATTCGCCTGCGGTGAACAGCATTGCATATTCCAAACAGTGTAAAGAACATGTCATCCCGAACTTGTTTCGAGATCTAAAAAGAAACCGTAATTTTTATCAGATGCTGAACCGAGTTCAGCATGACAGCTAGAGATTTATCTCATCCCGTCCGCCTTTATAACTGTCATCCTGTCAGCCTATTAACGTGTCATCCCGAACTCGTTTCGGGATCTAGAATGAACTCTCCATTTCATCTGGCGAACGCTATCGGCGTGACATATTTATAGAACAAGCATTCTAACATAAAAACCAAAACTCCGCTAGGAGTGACACAAAATAATGACACAATTTATGGTGTCACCCCGCTGGGGTTTTAATGTTAATAGGGAATATGATTATTATAAATATTCCACCCCTCCGGGGTTCAGTCGTTCTTTGATGTTTGAGAACTACCGCTAATTCGCTAATGAAAAATAATTCTCAGGACGCAAAATATACGTCCCATTGCGTTTTACGTCTTACGTTTTACATCTTACGTATGAAATTGGTCTTATGTCATCGGGAATTTGGGATTTGTTACTTGGTATTTTTTCGAGATTTACACTAATTATCCTCTTTGAAACAGAATTAAATTTGGTTAACTTTTCACACTAATTTAGAAAATAATTAGAGAAGAATATGAGCCAAAAAGTTGTTTTACAAACCAACTTTCCAAAGCTAAACTTATTTAAAAGGGGGAAAGTAAGAGACATTTACGACCTCGGCGATTATTATCTTTTGGTATCAACCGATAGACTCTCCGCATTCGATGTAATAATGAATCAAGGCATACCGTTAAAAGGAAAAATACTGACCAAAATTTCTTCGTTTTGGTTCGATTTTTTCAAAAACGAAATTGAAAACCACGTTGTAAGCACAAGCGTCGACGAATTTCCCGAAGAAACCAAAGAATACGCCGATATTCTGGAAGGACGTACAATGTTGGTTAAAAAAGCCGAGTTGATACCCTTGGAGTGTATTGTTCGCGGTTATATTTCAGGTTCCGGTTGGAAAGATTACCAACGAACAGGTTCAATAAGCGGAATAAAATTACCGGAAGGACTGGTGGAATCGGAACAATTACCCGAACCGATTTTTACGCCATCCACAAAAGCCGAAATTGGCGAGCACGATGAAACAATCGATCATTCCAAAGCAATTGATTTGGTCGGAAAAGAAACGTTCGAATTTTTACGGGAAACTAGTCTGAACATTTATAAAAAAGCTGCCGAATACGCAAAACAAAGGGGCATTATTTTAGCCGATACTAAAATGGAATTCGGTTATTATGACGGCAAAATAATTCTTATCGATGAACTTTTAACTCCAGATTCTTCCAGATTTTGGCCTGCGGAAGATTACGAAAAAGGCAGACCGCAAGTCAGTTTCGATAAACAATACGTTAGAGATTATCTGTTGTCAATCAACTTTAATAAAAAACCGCCGGCACCGGATTTGCCGGAAGACGTTATTCAAAATACCAGTAAAAAATACTTGGAAGCTCTAACCAAATTAACAGGCGAAAGTTTATAATGACTCCGGTAAAAATTGAAATTGAAGAAGGGAAAACACTAAAAATACTTTGGGATGACGGAAGTCTCGACAGAATAGGTTTGGATTTTTTAAGAAAAAATTGCCCGTGTGCAATTTGCACATCCCAACCGGCCGGCTCGGATGAAATGGTTGTGAGAATTTTCGGCGAAAGTCAAACTCAAGTCGCATCGATTCAAGTAGTTGGTCAGTATGCAATCAACATTGCATGGAAAGACGGTCATAATACGGGAATTTACGAATTTGATTATCTTAAAGAATTGGCAGAATTGAACAAACCGGATGCAAAAGAAAACTGAGCTTGTTTAGAAATTAAATTTATAAACTATTAATAATAAATGGTTTTACCCAATCAACTTACAACATTGCGATTGATCCTTTCGCCGGTTTTCTTTTTTTTGTTTCTTTCCGAAAACCCGGTTTATAAACAAATTGCGCTTGTAATATATTTTATCGCTGCAATAACGGATTGGTACGACGGTTGGCTCGCGCGGAAGTTTAATTACATTACAAACTGGGGAAAGTTTATGGATCCGCTTGCGGACAAAGCTCTTACTTCTTCCGCTTTCCTCGCTTTCGTTTTCCTCGATGTGCTCCAACTGTGGATGGTTTTGGTAATTATCGTCAGAGATTTTCTAATTACCGGTTTAAGAATTTACGCCGATCTACAGAATAAACCTTTTGTTACAAATAAGCTGGCTAAAATAAAAACGTTCGTGCAAATGGTTTTTATTTTTTATCTCCTCATTTTTTTCACACTTAAAACCGTCGAACCGGTGAAAAATAAATTCGGGGAAATTCTTGACATTCTAACGGATTTGAAATACATAAATTATGTTATGCTTGTAATTACGTTGTTTACGTTTTATACGGGAGTTCAGTATTTGATAAAAAACAAAAATTTAATAAAAGGTATATTTAAATGAATCCGAACTTCATAGAGAAATTAGCAGGTTCGGTTTTTTTTACAGGTTATTCTCCGGTCGCTCCCGGTACAATCTCGAGTTTGGCGGCATTGGCAATTTTTTTGATTCCCGGATTTGAAAATCCGACCATGATGCTGATAATTATTTCCGTTTTTACCGTTTGGGGAATAAAATTGGGCGATAAATTTGAAAAAAAATACGGAAAAGATCCTTCGCAATGTACAATCGATGAATTTGTGGGAACCTGGATCAGCCTGTTATTTGTTCCCAAAATATATTGGATTTTGGCAATAGATTTCGTAATATGGAGATTACTCGATATTATAAAACCGTTTCCCGCCGGAGTTTTGGAAAAACTGAGCGGCGGAAAAGGAATAATGTTAGATGATATTGTTTCCGGTGCGTATAGTTTGGTAATTATTCATATATTTATATCACTCATTTTTTAATTATTCACAAAAACAAATGAAAGCACAAATTATTACAATTGGCGACGAAATTTTAATCGGTAAAACACTTAACACAAACGCATCTTTCATCGGGGAAAAACTTTCGGAAATCGATTTCGAAATTTCCAAAATATCGGTTGTGGGAGACGAGGAAGATGCAATTATCCGTGAATTTAAAGACGCATTCGAAAATAATGATGTGGTAATCGTTACCGGAGGTTTAGGTCCAACTCACGATGACGTAACAAAAAAATGCGTTACCGAGTTTTTCGATACGGAGTTGGAACTCGACCAAGATATTCTCTCCGAAGTTCTCGAATTTGCAAAGAAAAGAGGAGTGAAGGAAACAGAGAAAGTCCGGGGTCAAGCAATGATTCCCAAAATAGCCGAACCCATAAAAAATACAAAGGGAACGGCGCCCGGTATGTGGATTGAAAAAGATAACAAAGTGTTTATCGTTATGCCCGGAGTTCCTTATGAAATGGCGGAAATGTTCGAAAAATATATTGTTCCCAAATTAAAAGAGAAGTATAAAGATTCCCTTACCGCCAAAGAAATTACGCACTTGCTTACAACCGGCATCCCTGAAGTTGTTTTATACGAAAAGCTCGGCTCGCTAAAAGATATTTTAGGAGATGGTAAACTTGCTTTTTTGCCGAGTCAGTACGGAGTTAAAATGAGATTGACCGTGGTGGGCGAAAACAAAGAAGATGCACACAATAAACTTTTGGAAATTGAACAAAGAATTAGGGCTTTGGTAGGAAGATATATTTACGGAAAGGACGATGACACACTCGAAAGTGTAGTCGGAAGATTGTTAAAAGACAGGGGATTGACTTTGGCGGTAGCCGAATCGTGTACCGGCGGATTAATCAGTCACCGCATCACAAACGTAAGCGGAAGCAGTTCGTATTTCGAAAGGGCTTTGATAACTTACAGTAACGGTGCAAAGGTGGAACTGCTCAATATAGACGAAGACTTGATTGAGCAATACGGAGCGGTAAGTATGGAAGTTGCCCGTTTGATGGCTGACGGAGTAAGAAAAGTTAGCGGTACCGACATCGGACTTGCGGCAACCGGAATTATGGGACCTACCGGAGCAACTCCAACGAAACCGGTTGGATTAGTTTACATTGGAATTTGCGACGATAAAGTTTGTACGTCGAAAGAGTTCAGATTTGGAGATGACAGAATTTTGAACAAAGAACGAACTTCGCAAGCGGCTTTGGATATGTTGAGAAGGAATTTGCTCGGAATTCCTTATGACGAATAGATTGTTTATCGCCCTCGATTTACCGGAAAATATCGTTCGCGAAATTTCAGAAATCCGGAAATCGATTTACAACGATGAAAATATCAGATGGGAGCCGGAAGAGAAACTTCATATTACCCTTAAGTTCCTCGGCGACGTAAATACGAATTTGATCCCGGCAATTTCACAAGTTATCGAATCCGTTTGTGCGGATAACGGGGAAATTGAACTAAAGTACAAAAGTTTCGGATATTTTTTCAGAAAAGGTGTTCCGAAAATTTTATGGCTCGGTTTTGATTACCAAGAAAACTTAATTAATTTAAATAATAAACTTAACGAATCGCTTGAAAGTCTGGGGTTCGAAAAAGAAAAAAGAAACTTCAAACCTCATCTTACTTTATTGAGAATTAAAGGCAGAGAAGATTTTAAAAAACTCGATGACTTTCTTGAATATAAATTACCGGGAAAATCTTTTTACTGTAGTTCCGTAACTTTGTTCAAAAGCGAATTGAAACCAAGTGGTTCAGTTTACACTAGTATTAAAAATTTTAAATTGAAATCATAGAGGAGGATAAAATGTCTAAAGAGAAAGACGCCAGACTTAAAATGTTGGAAGATACCATTTACAGCATCGAGAAAACATACGGCAAAGGCGCCATTATGAAATTAGGCGACGGCGTCATCAATAAAGTGGAAGCTATTTCTACGGGATCGATTTCACTCGATTACGCTTTGGGAATCGGCGGATTACCCAGAGGAAGAATAGTTGAGATTTACGGTCCGGAATCTTCGGGAAAAACAACTATTTGTTTGCACGCAATTGCCGAAGCACAAAAGCAAGGCGGTATTGCCGCCTTTATTGATGCCGAACATGCTTTGGATATCAATTATGCAAAACGTCTCGGCGTTGATGTTCAAAATCTTTTAATTTCCCAACCCGATTACGGCGAACAAGCTCTTGAAATAGTAGATACTTTAGTCCGTAGCAATGCTTTGGATATTATTGTTATCGATTCGGTTGCCGCTTTGGTTCCCCGTTCTGAAATTGAAGGCGATATGGGCGATCCGCAAATGGGTGTTCAAGCAAGATTAATGTCTCAAGCGTTAAGAAAAATTACCGGAGCCGTTAGTCGTTCTAAGACTTGCGTGATCTTTACCAATCAGCTCAGAAGTAAAATCGGGGTTATGTTCGGAAGTCCCGAAACAACTACCGGTGGAAACGCACTAAAATTTTATGCTTCTGTACGATTGGATATAAGAAGAATTGCAGCTATTAAAGACGGACAGGAAATAGTTGGTAACCGTACAAAAGTTAAAGTTGTAAAGAGCAAGGTAGCTCCGCCCTTCAAACAAGTGGAGTTCGATATTTTATACAATCACGGAATCAGCAAAGAAGGCGATTTAATTGATATGGCGGTTGAAAAAGGACTTGTTAAGAAAAGCGGCGCTTGGTTTACTTACGGCGAAGAAAGATTTCAGGGAAGGGAACAATTCCGCCGTGCATTGGTTGAAGATGAATCTTTAAAAGCTAAGTTGGAAAAAGAAGTTAAAATAAAACTTGGAATGATTAACGAAGAAGAACCGAAAAATAACGGTGCGAAAGAAAAAGTAACCGCAACAAAATGATTATAACCCGCCTTGTTAAAAAGGGGAAAAATGTTATTGTTGAAGTTGACGGTACTGATGAATTTTTAATTAGAGAAGAAATTGTTTATAAAGCCGGACTCAGAAAAAACGACGAGCTGAATGAGGAAAAGCTTGAGGGACTCATCCGGCAAAGTTCTTTAATAAAAATCAAAGAAAAAGCACTCGACTTGCTTTCGAGGAGACCACATTCTTCGAGAGAATTAAAAACCAAGTTGATTAAAAAAGGATTCGACCCCGTGCAAATCGATTCGGTTATACGGGAACTTAAAGAGAAGCGTTATTTAAACGATTTCGAATTTGCAAAATTACTTGCGGAAGAAAAAATCGGTAAGAAAAAGAAAGGTTTGAACTTGGTGAAAAAAACTTTGATCGAAAAAGGAATTGACAGAAATATAATTGATGAAATCCTTAATTCTTATGCGAATAACGAAATACTTTACGAAAACGCATTAATATCAGCCGGTAAAAAAATAGCAAGTTTGGATTATAAAAATCTTACGGAGAATGAGCTCAAAAACAAGGTGCGTAGATTTCTTAATTCACGCGGATACGATAGGGATACAATTGAAAAAGTAATTAACACAAAATTCAGCGGATAAAGTTTAATGGAAAAATTTAAAAGTCTTGATTATTATAATATTGAAGAATTGTTATCTGAAGAAGAAAAATTAGTAAGGGATTCAATTCGCGAATTTGTTTCAAACGAAGTTCTGCCTATAATTGAAAAACATTACCGCGAGGGAACTTTCCCGTTACACCTTATTCCGAAGTTGGCGGAACTCGGTGTTCTCGGAATAACTCTTCCCGAAAAATACGGCTGTTCGGAAATGAATAATGTTATCTATGGATTGGTTATGCAAGAATTGGAAAGGGGCGACAGCGGTTTAAGGAGTTTTGTATCCGTGCAAAACAGTTTGGTAATGTATCCGATTTATACTTTCGGCAGCGAAGAGCAAAGACTGAAGTGGTTGCACAAATTGTCTTCCGGTGAAAAAATCGGTTGTTTCGGTTTAACCGAACCCGATTACGGTTCTAATCCGGCCGGAATGGTTACCAAAGCGGAAAAGGTGGATGGCGGGTATGTTCTTAACGGAGCTAAAATGTGGATTACCAACGGCTCGATAGCCGATGTGGCTGTAGTTTGGGCTAAATTGGACGGGGTAATCAGAGGTTTTTTAGTCGAAAAAGGATTCAAAGGTTTTTCGGCGCCTGAAATGAAAGGGAAACATTCCTTGCGCGCATCAATTACTTCTGAACTTATTTTTCAAGACGTATTTGTCCCCGAAGAAAATTTATTGCCCGGGAGCAACGGATTGAAATCACCTTTGAAGTGTTTGAATCAAGCGCGCTACAGCATTGCGTGGGGCGTTGTCGGATCTATGCTTGCGGTTTATCATACCGTTTTGGATTATGCTAAAAGCAGAATTCAATTCAGCAAACCCATTGCCGGTTATCAATTAATTCAAGATAAACTTGTTTATATGGTTACGGAAATAACCAAAGCGCAATTATTGAATTTGCAATTGGCAAAACTTAAAGATGCAGGGAAAGTTAAACATACGCAAATTTCATTGGCAAAAAGAAATAACGTTGAAAAAGCTTTGGAGATTGCGAGAATGGGCAGGGAAATTCTCGGAGCTAACGGTATTCTCGACGAATACCCCGTGATGAGACACGCAAATAATTTGGAATCGGTTAAGACTTACGAAGGAACACACGAAATGCATACGCTTATTATCGGAGAAGATATAACGGGCATTTCCGCATTTGATTAACAATAATTAAAGAGGAATAATTTATTTGTTAACGGAGATATAAATGCACAAAGAAAAGATATTATACGAAGCGCTTACGTTCGACGATATATTACTTGTTCCCGCTAAATCGTCGGTGCTTCCGCGTGAAACGGATTTATCTACAAAGTTTACAAAAAAAATAAAATTGAACATTCCGCTTGTTTCCGCTGCAATGGATACGGTAACAGAAGCCCGTATGGCAATAGCAATGGCTGCTCAAGGCGGAATCGGTATTATTCATAAAAATATGTCCATAGAAAGACAATCCGAAGAAGTTGATAAAGTTAAACGCTCGGAAAGCGGTATGATTGTAAATCCGATTACATTAAAAGAAGACAGTACCGTGCAAGATGCCTTGGAATTGATGAAAAAATATAAAATTTCAGGTATTCCGATTGTTGATGAACATAATAAATTGATTGGTATCCTCACTAATCGCGATTTAAGGTTCGAGCCCAACGTAAATTTACCTGTTAAAGAAGTAATGACAAAAACCGAATTGAAAACCGCGCCCGTCGGCACAACATTGGAAGAAGCTAAAATGATTTTACAAAAACACAGAATTGAAAAACTTCCCGTTGTTGACGAAAACGGCGTGCTCAGGGGATTGATTACATACAAAGATATTTCTAAAAAAATAAAATTTCCCAATGCCAGTAAAGATGAACTCGGAAGATTAAGGGTTGGTGCCGCCGTTGGAGTTACAAGCGATACGATGGAGCGCGTTAAAGCTTTGGTTGATGCCAATGTTGATGTAATCGTTGTCGATACTGCACACGGACATTCCGAAGGGGTTATTAAAACCGTAAGGGAAATAAAAAAAACTTTCCCCGATATCCAATTAGTGGCCGGTAACATTGTTTCGAAAGAAGCGGCACTCGATTTGGTAGAAGCGGGAGTTGATGCGGTGAAAGTAGGAATCGGCGCCGGTTCGATTTGTACTACAAGAATAGTTGCCGGTGTCGGTGTTCCCCAAATTTCCGCTATTCTCGAAGTTGCGGATGCTCTTAAAGATACAGGCGTTCCTTTAATTGCCGACGGCGGAATAAAACAAACGGGCGACGTTGCGAAAGCAATTGCCGCAGGTGCCGATACGGTAATGATCGGCGGTATGTTTGCCGGTGTTGACGAAACCCCGGGCGAAAAAATCCTTTACGAAGGTAGAAGTTTCAAAGTTTACAGGGGAATGGGCTCTATCGGAGCAATGAAAGAGGGGAGTAAAGACAGATATTTTCAAGATATGGAAGACGATATCAAAAAATTAGTGCCCGAAGGCGTTGAAGGACGTGTACCGTATAAAGGTCCGTTAGCCGATACGGTTTATCAGTTTATCGGCGGATTACGCGCATCGATGGGATATTGCGGAGCAAGGGATATTGAAGAATTTAAAAACAAATCCAAATTCGTGAAAATTTCTAATGCGGGACTGCGCGAAAGCCATCCGCACGATGTAATTATTACAAAAGAATCACCCAATTATCAATCAAAATTTATCGGATAAACCCAAATGTTCAAGGTTCTGGTCATTGCTTATTATTATCCTCCAATGGGTTTGAGCGGCGTACAACGCACATTGAAATTCACCAAGTATATGCCGCGTTTCAATTGGGAACCAACCGTTATTACTACAGGTAAAACAGGTTATTTTGCACACGATTTAACCCTGCTCGAAGAGGCGGAAAAAGCCGGTGTGATCATTAAAAGAACGGAATCTTTCGATCCCCAATCTTTACTTAAACGAAAAGGTACGATGAAAATGCCCCCGGAAATAATTAGGAAAACATTAAGCAGGGTAAGCAAAACATTTTTTATTCCGGATAATAAAAAGTTTTGGTCACATAAAGCATATAACTTAGCGGTGTCAATCCTAAAACATGAACATTTTGATGTAATCTTTGTATCCGGACCACCGTTTTCAACTTTTATTACTGCCGCAAAATTGAGGGAGCGTTTTAATATTCCGCTGATTATCGATTATCGTGATGCATGGACAGGAAATCAATTTGCTTTTAATCCTACGCCTTATCATTCATGGAAACATAAAAAACTGGAAGATAAGATTTTGCGTAAAGCGGATAAAGTAATTGTGGTTAACAGGTTAATCAAAGAAAATTTGTTAAAGAAATTCCCGTTCCTCACTTTTAACGATGTACTTATTTTGCCTCACGGATTCGATTCCGAAGATTATGAAAATGTTGAACCGATACGTGAGGAAAAAAGGAAGTGCAAAATACTGTATTCCGGTATTTTTTACGAAAGTATTACTCCCAAATATCTTTTGCATGCTTTTAAGGAACTCAGCGTCGAAAGGCCCGATATTGCCGCAAATATCGAACTTCAATTTGCGGGTCATTTCAGGAGGGAGAACCAAAAACTTGTTGCACGTTTGGGACTCCAAAACTTCGTTAGAGAGTTCGGTTATTTGAATCACCGGGAAACAATTAGGCGCGTTGTTTCTGCGGATGTTCTTTGGGTAATGCTGAGCAATAAAAAAATGGAAGCGGTAACACCCGGGAAGTTATATGAATATTTCGGAAGCGGTAAACCCGTGCTTGCAACCGTTCCCGAAGGTGAAGCTAAAAAAGCTGCTCAGAAATACGGAGCATCGTTTATAGTTCCACCGGATGATATAAAAACCATAAAAAATACTTTAATTGAAATCGATAAGTTATTCAGATTAAATAAATTACCTAAGCCAACCAGAGAATTTATTCTGGAGCATGACCGAAGATTGTTAACAGAAAAATTAACAAAAGAATTTCAATTTTATTTGCGGGCTGAATTATGAATGTATTAATTGTTGGCTCCGGCGGAAGGGAACATGCATTGGCGTTAAAAGTCAAAGAAAGCCATAAACTTGAAAATCTTTTTATTGCGCCCGGAAATGCTGGTACATCTTTCATTGGAAAGAATGTGAATTTGAATCCTTCCGATCACAAAGAAATAATTGATTTTTGCAAAACTCAAGGTATTAATTTGGTTGTTATCGGACCTGAAAAACCTTTGGCCGAAGGTTTGGCTGACAATCTGGCTGAAAATAATATTCCCGTTTTCGGACCGCGAAAAAATGCCGCACAAATAGAAAGCAACAAAGCATTTGCCAAAAATCTGATGAAAAAATACGGAATTCCCACCGCAGAATACAAAGTGTTTAAGAAACAAGATTATATAAACGCTGTAACTTATGCAAAATCAATAAGTTATCCGGTAGTAGTTAAAGCATCGGGTTTGGCTGCCGGAAAAGGTGTATCGATTTGCTATACGGCTTTAGAAGCGGAAAATGCAATCAAAGAATGCTTTGAATATAATGTTTTCGGAGATGCCGGAAACGAGATTGTCGTTGAGGAATTTTTAGAAGGACAAGAATTTTCTGTATTTGCCGTTGCAAGCGGTACGGATTATATTGTTTTACCTCCGGCACAGGACCATAAAAGAATAGGCGAAGGTGACACCGGAAAGAACACCGGCGGAATGGGAGCTTATGCTCCAACGCCGTTTATAACCGATGAAATTTTGCAAAGGGTAAAAACGGAAATAATAGAAAAAACACTTAATGCTCTCAAATCCGAAGGCAGGGAATATTCGGGATGTTTATATTGCGGATTAATCTTAACCGAAGAAGGTCCGAAGGTTATTGAATTCAATTGCAGATTCGGCGATCCCGAAACCCAAGTCGTTTTGCCGTTACTCGAAGGTGATTTTTTGGATTTATTATATTCGGTTGCAAGTGGTAATATAAATAAAGCGGCGGTGAAATATAACGGTGGAGCGGCGCTTTGTGTTGTTACGGCTTCCAAAGGGTATCCCGGCAAATATGAAAAAGGATTTGAAATAAAAGGATTGGAAAAAATTAACGATCCCGATATTCAAATTATTCACGCAGGAACAAAAGCTGTAAACGGAAAGATTTTCACCAACGGTGGCAGGGTTTTGAATATTGTGGCAATCGATGGTGAAGGCAACTTAAGATATTGTAAAGAAAAAGCTTATGCTTCATTACTTAAAGTAAAATATGAAGGAATTTATTATAGAAAAGACATTGGCAGCAAAGCCTTGTAGGTCAACTCGCCAGCTTGACCGAAGCCCATGATTGTAGGTCAACCCGAGAAATCGACCTATATCTAAATAAATTACACTTTGGCTTGGCTGATTGACATGAGCCAAATTAAAAGGGCTGTTTCGTAAGGGGCATGCTGTCCGTTGTAAGCGATTGGTTCAGCATCTAACTCAAATCACGAGTTCTTTTTAGATCCCGAAATGAATTCGAGATGACTGGTTCTGTTCTGTGTCATGCTGTTCGCCGAAGGCGAATTGTTTCAGCATCTGCTTCAACTTCACTGCTACCACCGTCCACACTGGGTTAGAATTAGATTATTTTTCATTAGCGAATTCGCGGCAATTTTAATTGTTCTTTCCAGATTCCGAAATAAGTTCGGGATGACTGGTTATATTCGATTCGCCATTAGCGGACAGGATGACAGAAAAGAAATTCCAACTCACAAATAACCATTAACAAATGACGATTGACAAATAACGATTTTTAAGTTTTTAAGATAGCCCCATAAAGCAAAATTGTAATTAAACCTTGCCAAGTTGACCGAAGCATGAGATTGCAAATCAACATGCTATTTTGACCAAAACCATTTTTTATTTATTTTTTTTACGAAGATACTTTACGCACGCTTCACGCTTTTCAACCCGCTTTTGTTGCTTTGTAGCGTCGTCACTAATGCTATTTAACGAAAAAATCTACTGCAAAACACGGAAATAAAACCCCAAAAATAAGTTTGGCACGATTTTATTAATTTTCGTCGATCGACCCAAAATTGCAAAAATTTAAAACCAAAAGTGCGAAAACGGGCTAAAAACGAACATTTTGATTTAAAATTCCGTAAAAAAACAACGATCGACGAAACTGCGAAAATGAACTGTTTTGTTGCAAAAGTTGTGATTTTTGCATATTTTTAACTGAACTAATCGGACTATATTAGAATTGAGACAAGTAATTGCCTTATACCGTTTCTGAAACGGTATAAGAACTAATCGGACTATATTAGAATTGAGACTAACAATCAATTCTAAATTAACTGTAAAAACTGCAGCCAGAACTAATCGGACTATATTAGAATTGAGACTTAAAAATGGAAAAGAAAATCATCAAACAAATCAGAACTAATCGGACTATATTAGAATTGAGACAGCAAACTGCGGATCGAAAAGCGTTCCGTTCCGCAAGAACTAATCGGACTATATTAGAATTGAGACTCCCCAATGCGTATCTCTTACCGCGGCTCCGTCTTTGAACTAATCGGACTATATTAGAATTGAGACACGGATCCGAATTGTAAGGATATTCAGCGCCGTCCAGAACTAATCGGACTATATTAGAATTGAGACCTCGTTAAGTTTCGATAAGTGAAGCGCATATTGGAACTAATCGGACTATATTAGAATTGAGACGCGTTTTGTAAATTTGACATGGGCAATGCTCCTAGAACTAATCGGACTATATTAGAATTGAGACAATTCTTCAAGCTTTTCGTCCGCTTCCGGATTATCGGAGAACTAATCGGACTATATTAGAATTGAGACCTTTATATTGTCTCCATCTATAAATCTTGCTTTTTCTGAACTAATCGGACTATATTAGAATTGAGACTGATTCTGCGTTAGCATATCTCTTCTCCTTTCTTTTGGAACTAATCGGACTATATTAGAATTGAGACCGCAAAGTAAAGGATATTTTATTTAATATCCTTTACGAACTAATCGGACTATATTAGAATTGAGACACGTCTTCTAAAGATAAAAGCGAATTTTTTAATAAAGAACTAATCGGACTATATTAGAATTGAGACCGAATTTATTCTTGTCTAAAATTAAGACTTTTGACCGAACTAATCGGACTATATTAGAATTGAGACATATCCTTTACCTTCTTTGCTCTATTAAATAGAGCAAAGAGAACTAATCGGACTATATTAGAATTGAGACCAGGTTTGTACTTTCATCTTTCCCTCCTTTAATTAAGAACTAATCGGACTATATTAGAATTGAGACTATTTACAATCCTTCGGGTTTCGCTTATATTTGTGAACTAATCGGACTATATTAGAATTGAGACTCACAATCTATCCATTCGCCTTCTAATCCGGCATCTTCAGAACTAATCGGACTATATTAGAATTGAGACCGGCTTTCAAATCCCCAAAGTTCATTACAAAATTTGAACTAATCGGACTATATTAGAATTGAGACTCATTTTGACTGAACATAACTTCAGCCAAAATGCTGGGAACTAATCGGACTATATTAGAATTGAGACAATGTATAAATTGCTCATAAGCAAAGAAGAGAAACGAGAACTAATCGGACTATATTAGAATTGAGACTCCATCAAGCACATTGTTCTGCTTAATAGACTCAAGAACTAATCGGACTATATTAGAATTGAGACTCGAAGCATGTTAGAAACTAATAAATAATGGCATAGAACTAATCGGACTATATTAGAATTGAGACAGTCTTTTTTGCTTTTTGGTGCATCTTTTGGATAAGGAACTAATCGGACTATATTAGAATTGAGACTCTTTCCATTTAGCGTCAATAAAACCGGATAATCAAGTGGAACTAATCGGACTATATTAGAATTGAGACGTCATTAATAAAATCAACAAAAGCAGATATTTTTTGGAACTAATCGGACTATATTAGAATTGAGACGGTGATTCCATATTTCTTATTTTCATTGCTCCTCCAGAACTAATCGGACTATATTAGAATTGAGACGGCGGAGAGCAAAAATTAAAGGGCTTCTTTATGAAGGAACTAATCGGACTATATTAGAATTGAGACTCAGGTTCTTAACCATTTCTTGTATTTTACGATATTCGAACTAATCGGACTATATTAGAATTGAGACCTTTCTTCCGCTTTCGCTCTTGCCTCGTCCGAAGCTTGAACTAATCGGACTATATTAGAATTGAGACGACAAGTTTCTAATCCATATTATATTGTCTTTAAGGAACTAATCGGACTATATTAGAATTGAGACCGGCCACAAATAGACAAAACCCGCTCAACCGGGCGGGAACTAATCGGACTATATTAGAATTGAGACTGTATTTTTAGATATTCCTTCACCAAATTTTGGTGTTCAGAACTAATCGGACTATATTAGAATTGAGACTTACTTTTTTCTTTATTTTCTTTTTACTCGATTTGGCGAGAACTAATCGGACTATATTAGAATTGAGACTAAGTGCTTCAATGCAGTGAATATGATTCCTTGAGTGAACTAATCGGACTATATTAGAATTGAGACGATTATATTTCTTACAGTAGTGTAGGAAAGGTACGGAACTAATCGGACTATATTAGAATTGAGACGCGAAGTGAGCGATATGCCTTGTAGGGTCAAAAAAGAGAACTAATCGGACTATATTAGAATTGAGACTGTTTTTAATGCTCACCTTATCACCAACTTTGAAAATTGGGAACTAATCGGACTATATTAGAATTGAGACTGTTGCCATCTTCGTCGAACTCTAACTTTTCGAGATCGAAGAACTAATCGGACTATATTAGAATTGAGACTCTTGGTAAGTTGAGAAATTGATAAACCGATGAATGGAACTAATCGGACTATATTAGAATTGAGACCTTCGGAAGCCGTTTTGTTGTATTTTGCGACCAATGAACTAATCGGACTATATTAGAATTGAGACTGCTTTTGCACGGTTACCCGCGTTCTTACTTCCACGAACTAATCGGACTATATTAGAATTGAGACTAGTAGTTTCCTTTTCAACTATTTTTAAATACCGTTGAACTAATCGGACTATATTAGAATTGAGACTAAGATAAAAAACATTATACCAAAGTTTTGTTTCACAGAACTAATCGGACTATATTAGAATTGAGACTCCACTTAATTATATCTAGTGGAAACTTAATTAAAGAAGAACTAATCGGACTATATTAGAATTGAGACAGAATTAATCGTTGATAACATTTCTTCCTTTTTCTTGGAACTAATCGGACTATATTAGAATTGAGACAATGTTGCCTATTTTGATGTGTGGTATTTTGTTCCGGAACTAATCGGACTATATTAGAATTGAGACAGAGATAATTAAAGATATTGAAGATAAAAAGAATGAGTACTAATCGGACTATATTAGAATTGAGACGGGGGAAGATGTATTTTAATATAAGTTCATCTTCCGTACTAATCGGACTATATTAGAATTGAGACTTTTTCAGAACAATGTTTCTTAATTCTTGCCTTGTTAGTACTAATCGGACTATATTAGAATTGAGACTAAGTTAAAATTTTCATTTTCTTCTCCTTTTAATTGTACTAATCGGACTATATTAGAATTGAGACAATTGTTCTCTATAATGAAGTAAATTAGCGAATTCAGTACTAATCGGACTATATTAGAATTGAGACTCGTAAGATGTGAATTTAATACTATCATTAAGAAAGGGTACTAATCGGACTATATTAGAATTGAGACTTATTTTTATTGATAAATAAGTTAATTGCGATTACAAGTACTAATCGGACTATATTAGAATTGAGACTCGTATGAAGTAAAACGAATTGAATCATTGAGAAAATCGTACTAATCGGACTATATTAGAATTGAGACCAGAAATAGTTGAACTAAATAACTTTGCCGATCTTCAGTACTAATCGGACTATATTATAATTGAGACTTTCATTTTACCCTCCTTGCCGAATTTTTTGCCCGGTGTACTAATCGGACTATAATAGAATTGAAACTCGTCTTCAACTCGCTCAATCCAAATTTGATAGTCATTGTACTAATCGGACTATAATAGAATTGAAACGCAACGTCTTTCTTCGCAACTGTGACGCCGTTGCTTGCGTACTAATCGGACTATAATAGAATTGAAACGGTTTAATTTCTCATATTTCAAAACTTTTGGAGTCAGTACTAATCGGACTATAATAGAATTGAAACTAATTACTCCTTGAAATTTGTTATAGAATTAGTTAGTACTAATCGGACTATAATAGAATTGAAACTTTGTTTCCATTATAAATCTTCCTTGTTTGTTGTTGTACTAATCGGACTATAATAGAATTGAAACCTGGTGTTGGGCTGCCCCATGTTTCTCCATATAATTAGCGTACTAATCGGACTATAATAGAATTGAAACTACGATTTTTCGATCGCGGCGTTTACCACCGCCTTAAGTACTAATCGGACTATAATAGAATTGAAACAATTTAGAAATTTTTGTGCCGTCCGGCCGATCCACGGTACTAATCGGACTATAATAGAATTGAAACCAACTTAGGGAGATTTCCCAACAATCTTGTAAGCTCTGTACTAATCGGACTATAATAGAATTGAAACTACGATTTTTCGATCGCGGCGTTTACCACCGCCTTAAGTACTAATCGGACTATAATAGAATTGAAACCCATTTTAATATCAATCGGAGTACCTTCGAGGATTTGGTACTAATCGGACTATAATAGAATTGAAACAGCTATAAACTTATCAAGTCCATCCGGCTCTGGAGATTGTACTAATCGGACTATATTAGAATTGAAACTCAATTATCCAGACCGACAAAACACCTTAGAATTATGTACTAATCGGACTATATTAGAATTGAAACAGTATTTTTTCTATTTAAGACTAAAAATTAAATATAGTACTAATCGGACTATATTAGAATTGTCCCGATACGACCCGATAAATAGAACGAATCGGGATCCCGACATAGCACTATTTATCGCCTTGAAGTCGGGAAGACGGGTTAGTGCTTGTTTGATTTATGATAGGAAAATATTTCTGTACTAATCGGACTATGCCGCAGGCATCGCTTCGGGATATTAGAATTGTCGAGCCGGAAGGCTATTTAGGATTCGGCGAGATCCCGACATAGCACTACAATCGCCTTGACGTCGGGAAAACGGGTTGGTGCCCGTTTGATGAAAGTGTTCTTTGCTAATCGGACTATGCCGCAGGCATCCCTTTGGTTATTAGAATTGTCGAGCCGGAAGGCTATTTAGGATTCGGCGAGATCCCGACATAGTACTTCTTATCGCCTAGAAGTCGGGTTGGTGCCCGTTTGATTTAATATGTGAAATTGTTCATTACTAATCGGACTATGCCAAAGCAGAATTGTCGAGCCGGAAGGCTGTTTAGGATTCGGCGAGATCCCGACATCGTACTACTTATCGCCTTGACGTCGGGAAGACGGGTTGGTGCCCGTTTGATTTATTATGTGAAATTGTTCTTTGCTAATCGGACTATGCCGCAGGCATCCCTTTGGGATATTAGAATTGTAATAAATTAATGTTAAGTACTCAACAACAAGGGGTAAAGTAATGGAGAAAGTTGTAAGAACAAGCGAAAAAGATTGGTTGGAAAAAGCGCTTAAGCTATATTTGGAGAAAAAGCCATTTAAATTTATAGATGATGCAAATCTAAAATTCACCGAAGATGATTTAATGTCAGCGGTGAAATTAATACGCGCTGCAAAATTAAAGGGTGTGGTTTCTTGGCAACGGATAGTTGGTGTACTTGCCGGAATAGGAATTACTGGTGTTGGAGTTTGGATGATAGCGGCAGCAATTGCAGATCCTGAACCAACGTCAAAGCTTGGTTTATTAATTGGCGGTGGAATTATTCTTGCTCTAACTGGTTCTTGGGGTATACTCACAGCAATTGGTATGAAGTTTTCAGTGGCTGCTAAGTCGCCCAAAGGACATGTATTCGTAATTAAACCTGAATAAAACATATATAATAAAAATCAGTTTAACTTTAAAATTAATAGTATAAAAAATAAAAAAAGGAAAAACCATGGATAATTCAACTGGAGATTACAGCAACGAATATAGTGAAGAGTCTTTTTGGAAGAAGGCGAAGCAATTTGCAATAGTTGCAGGCAAAGAAATAATTGAAAAAGCTTTAATTCTTTATTATTGTCTTATCGATCCTGACACTCCGGCAAGGGCTAAAACAATTATTACAGGGGCGCTTGGTTATTTTATATCGCCAGTGGATGCAATACCAGACACTACCCCTATTGTCGGTTACTCTGACGATCTTGGTGTACTTGCCATTGTATTATCTTTGGCAATTGTAGCCGCACATATAAAACCTGAACATAAAAAAAAGGCACAAGAAAAAATCAAAGTATGGTTCGGTTAATATATTTCTCAAAATCTCTTGGCTTCAAAAAAATAGTTAAATAAGCACATAACTATTATCTAAGCTGAGCATAAAGAATTTTTGTAATTTTATAAATTAATATATTCATTAAATTCTTTATTGAATTTGAGATTTATGTTGGTTTAATCCCTGTTACTACTCACGTTCGCGTAACGTGGCAGGACTATCATGATTTATAATAATAAAGCTATTTCTTATCAAACAAAATTCTTTTTAAATTCATGTGCAACTAATGATTATAGAGGTATTCGTTATATCAAAATCAATATTTATTTACCACAAAAGATTTCTTATTGAAAAGGAAGAACGGGTATCTTTCTTGCGTGCTTCAAAACCAAAGACTTCGAATAAAACCAGGAAAAAATAAAATGGCTTATCTGGAAATCTCAACGAATGAACTCGCAAAAATAATTACAAGTTATTTGGATAGTAATATATCAAATGTTAAAGGATTAACAAATGGATTTTCTTTTGAAGTAGAACTTGGTATTAGATTATTACCTAAATCAATTCCCTTAAAATTGGTTTTTACCGAATTCGATGAGGAAAATGAAATTATAATATTTGAGATATTACCGAACAGCAATAGTAAAATTCTTAAAAAAGGATTCGTAAAAATTTTAAAAGCCATTTCAAATTTAATACCCGAAGACGAACTTCCGGAAGGTGTATGGATAGAACAAAATTTTTTATTTATTAATCCAGCTGAAATGATTGAAACCCCAGGCATAGAAGTCACTGTTTTAGATGTAAAATTAAAATCAAAAAAACTTCAAATTAGTTTTGAGATTGAAAGTGAGTGATAAAATATTTGAACTATGTGTAAATTTTCTTGAATGGTTAGCTAAAAAATTGGGAATTTCGTATGAACAACTTAATGTAATTTTGTTTGTTTTTTTAATGCCTGCTTTATTTTTATTACTATTAATATTACTAATCATTAAATGTTAGTGAAAAATTGCATAACTGAATTTTTCACCAACCTGAAATTTTGAGAAAAACACAAGAAACGAAAACCAAATGTGGAATTGTTTTTGAAACATTAATCAGAAAAACTTAACAGTTCTTGGATTAAAAGTATTCGTTATTAACCTAAAATCCGTAGGTCAACTTACCAGGTTGACCGAAGCCTGAGATCGTAGGTCAACATGCTATGTTGACCACAGTCCCAATTGATCACTAACTTGCTAAGTTGACGTTTAACAAAAGCACAGTTTTTACACTAAGTCGGTGATAAAAAAAAGTTGTTGTGAATTTGTTAAATTGACCGAAACAAATTAGTAAGTCAACCTGGCAGGTTGACCTACAGACAATACTGAAAATTTCATAAAGATATTTTACATCAAACCTAACAACCTTCTCTTGCGCTTTTTTTTCATCTTTGCTCGGATAGTTCTTATTTCCTTAGCGCAATCCGGAGTCTATAGAAATGTTTCGGAAATGTTTCCATTGTTTCGCGTGCGTTAATTAAGAATTATTTTTGCAGAAGAAAAAATTATTAGATTGAAGTTAAATCATAACCGTTATTTCTCTATTTAAATCTGTAAAAAAGGATTTTAAATAATGAACAAAATACAAAGAATCATAGCGGCAATTGACGCAGAATTGGAAAGAACAGGTAAAGATTATTTAACTGCGATAGAAGCAGCGGCACTTTTGGATAAGTTAAATATTTTAAAAGACAGTTCCTCCAGACCCGGCTTACCTTTGCGTAAATTATTACGCGCCGGAAAAATCCCGCATGCATATCAGAACAAAGGAAAAAATTCCAAGTGGATTATTCCGCATTCAAAAACTGGAAATAAAAATAAATCACGGGAAATCCCCCAAAGAAATAAGAAAGTAGATTCAAAGATTAATACATTAAGTAATGTGAATGTTGAGAAAATTTCTAAATTAATCTCAAAAGCGAGAGAAAAATATAAACCGGAAAAAATCAAATACTTATTAATAGCCGAAGCCCCGCCGGATAATCTCGAAAGATTTTTTTATTATCCGGATGTCCCGAGTGCCGACTATCTTTTCTTGGGAGTGATCTCCGTGTTGTATCCGGCTGACAAAATTGAATATCTGGATAATTTTCGCAGTCCCAAATTAAAGGAAACGCTTTTGAATAAATTAAAAGACGAAGGATTTTATCTGATTGATTTATTGGATGTTCCGAAAAGTTATTATAAAGGGATTTTACAAAATGCCTCATATGGAATGATGGAAAAAATTAAAAAAATAGCAGATAACGACACGCGCATAATATTAATTAAAGCTAACATCTATGATATTATGTACAAAAAATTAAAAACGGAAGGACTCAATGTAATTAACAAAAGAATTGAATTTCCGGCTTCGGGAAACCAGAAAAAATTTTATGTGAATTTCAAAGACGCTCTTATAAAAGCAGAATATTTTAAATAAGTTTATCTAACAAAAACAGATAAAATTTGATTGTATAAGTTTTTAAAATAGATTGATTATCATAACACTGTACCAAATTAAAATAAAGTTATTTGAATTAAACAAAAGAAAGTTTTATATTTTAAAAGATTTCCTTTCTAAATTGTGGAGTGGGGCACTTGAGATTACGATTAATCCTCCGGTTGAACGGTTCTAACCTGATTTCTGCAAATTATAATTATTCGCTTGCCTCCGCTATTTACAAACTGCTAAATTTCGGTTCCCCCGAATTTACCGCATTTTTACACGATAACGGATTTTTATTAAACGGCAAAAGGTATAAATTATTTACGTTTTCTTTAATCTTAAAGAATATTAAAATCTTCCGCGATGTTTTCCGGATTAACGATAATACGGTTCAACTTTTTATTTCCTCACCCAAAATTGATGATTTTATTAAAAATTTCGTTATCGGTGCTATCAGGTCTAAAGCTTTGGAGATAAAAGCAAACAACACTCTAACCCGCTTCTATATTGAGCAAGCGGAACTTCTGCCCGAACCGAACTATTATGGAAAAATGAGATTTTTGTTACTTTCGCCGTTGGTGTTAACCACTCTTAAAGAGAGAAACGGGGTTATGCGGCAATATTTTTACAGATATGATGACGATCCGGATGAATTGGAAGAAAAAATAAACAATAATCTTAAAAACAAATATAAATTGGTTTACGGCAAAGATTATACCGGTAACGGAATTAAGTTTTCATGGGATAATAATTACATTAAAAGAAGAATAAACTCCGGAAAAAGAATAAGTAAAAGAATATTGATTACGCGAGAAATGGAAAACCCGGTTAGTATTGTTGCAATGCAGGCTCCGTTTTATCTTGAAGGCGATAATAAGTTGATTAAAGTCGGATACGAGTCCGGTTTCGGTGAAAAAAACTCAATGGGCTTTGGAATGGCGGCGGTTACACTCACAAACAAAAATTAATTTTATGAGATCAATAGACCAAATAAAAGCAGATTATAATCTTTTTATTGATATTCAAATTGCGAAATATCTGAAAACGGTCAATAAAGATAGTTTTAGTAATGATAGTGAAGCTAGAACTGTTATAGAAAAGGTTATCAAAACTTATAATGAGATAATTGCTCCCGAGCATCTTAAACTCGATAATTTAACACTTTCAGCAAAAACGGCTTGGTTTAATTCCATTGAAGTAAATTATGAAGAAGACTATGATACTCGTTTTATTGAAACTATAAATATCACCGGAAATAAATTTGAAAATACCGAGAATGACAATTATGATTTATTTCCATTCTTGGAAGAAGGTTTACTCCCGTTAATTATTTTTACCGGACCGGCTTTAAGAACTTACGGGTTACCAATAGAAAGATTTAAGAAACTGCTTGGCGGAGAAGAACCGACTGAAATAGAAGAGGATTTGATTACTTGGGCTGTAGATATTGTATTTTATGTTATGGGTTCAATATTTGAAGACACAAAAAAGGCCAAGAAAGAGAGTTTAAATATAGCAATAGAAATTGCAATGGAATTTTTAAACGAACAAGATTCGAAGGAAGTTGTAAATGAAATTAAGGCACAAATAAATGATACGTTCGAATCCGAAGAGGAAAGTAAAGCCAAAAAAAGAAAAAAGAAATAAAGGGAAATATTACCGAAATGTTTCTGGCCTTTGAGTTAAGAAAGTAACGGAATAAATTTGAATAAAAAATTTTGGGAATTGAAATGAACTTATCGAATGAAGAAAAAACTCTACTTTTAGGCGCATTGTTTCACGATATTGGGAAATTTGAGCAGAGAGTTTTATCAAAAAAAATCTCTCATTCGGAATTGGGTGCTCAATTTGTGGATGAACTTAAAGATGAATTCCTAAAAGTTTTGAGAAATGAAAATGATGTTGAATCTGTAAAGAAAATAATACGGTCTCATCATATTAAAAATCCAGATAATGCTTTAATAGAAATTACAAAAAAGGCAGATCACTTATCAGCAAGCGAAAGAGTGAACTTTGATAAAGAAGACGATTGGCAAGAGAAATGGTCGCATAAATTTATGACTTCTTTATTCTCAAAGATATATTTAAATCAAAATGACAAAAGTGCGAGAAAAACTAAATATTATGCACACCGATTGCTAACAAAGAAGAATTATAAAATATTAATCCCCCAATATGAAACCGAAAAAGATATAAAAGAATCTTCCGCAAACTATCCAACGAATACTTTTGACGATTTTACAAAAGATATTAAAGCTGTTTTTTCAATTTATGAAGATGAGAATGATTTCCCGACATTAATTAATCTATTGTTAATTGTTTTTGAAAAATACTTATGGTGTATTCCCGATTTTACCGGAAGTGAAAATACGGATATATCTTTTTATAATCATTTGAAAGATGTTGCCGGTATAGCGCATGCAATTTATAAATCGGATAATGAAGGAACAAAATTAAATTTGATTATTGGTGATTTACCGGGAATCCAAAAATATATCTTTAATGTTGCAAATAGAAAACCGGCGAAAATTCTACGAGGCCGCTCAATTTTTGTGCAAATATTAACCAGGCAAATAGCGTCAAGAATCTTAAATAAACTTGGATTAACGGATGCAAATTTAATCATGTTAGCCGGAGGTAAATTTTATATTATTGCTCAAAATTCTGAAGAATTTAATTCTAACTTTAGCCAAATCAGAAAAGAAATTGACGATCTATTGATTAAAAATTTTAATTTTCAAATTAGCTTTTCAACCGTTGCCTATTCTTTCGATTACATTAAGCTGATGAATAAAGAAATTACTTTTGGTGATATTATTGATGAAGCATCGTACCAGTTGTTGTTAAAAAGAAATCAACAATTTGAAAATTATTTTTTTAACAAAGGTAATTTAGATGAAGCGAAATTTATCATTTCAGAAAAATACATTGAACCAAAAATAGAAAATGATACTAATTCTGTTAAATGTGCTGTTACGGATTTCCCAATACGCAAAGCAAGAGAAAAAACAATTGAAAATGAATTAACTGTCGATAAGCAAGTATGGAATGAATATCGGATTGGAAGTGATGTTACTAAAAGTAATTTAATTATTGAATTTGATGCATCATTATCGAATGTGGAAGACGTTAAACCCCTGAAAAAATATAAAGTCAATAATAATCCTAAAATCATTTTAAATCCGGTTCTGGACGACTTACTGAAATATAAGGATAGGAAAATATTAAAGAATGCATTGATTATGGAAGTGGCTAATTATACTACTAAAGCAGTAGATGCTGAAAATGTTGTTATGGATTTTGAGGATATGGAAAAATCTAATAATGGTGCGCAAATAATGAGTTTAATTAAGGGTGATATTGATAATCTTGGTTTGATAATGTCTTCCGGTCTTGCTGGAAATAAAGACTTTGATAATGAAAATCTTGAAAACGAAAAAGACGAACCTTTTGATTTAACAGGTATTTCAAGAACTACAACATTGAGCAATCACTTGAAATACTTCTTCAGTTTTTCATTAAATGGATTCCTCGAAGACTGGGAGAATGGAAAAATTTTGGATGAAAGTGAAAAAGAAAAATTCAATGATAGATTTTTATCTACGGAAGATGGTAAAAAGGAATTTGAGGAATATATTAAAGATAGAAAAGTGTATACCGTTTTTGCCGGGGGCGATGATTTAATGATAATATGTCCGCAAAGTTCTTCATTAAAATTGGTAGAGGCATTGAATTCGACTTTTAATGATTTTATTTGTGAAAATCCCGAAGTTCATATTAGTTATTCCATTACAAATTTTAAACATAGTACTCCAATCAGAATTGTTGCTGATATGGCGGAAGAAAATCAAGACAGGGTCAAAAGCAAATTTAAGGCTAGTGATTTAAAAAACGAGAAAAGCGGAACACTCAAAAGTTTTGAAAAAAGAATTAGTGAAGAACCCGATATTTTTTATGAAAAAAATGATAAGGCTGCAATAAGGCTATTTAATACAAATGTTAAAAATTCCTTAATTAATAAAATGTTAAGTTTCAGAGAAATGCTTATTAATTGGGTAAATGATGAAGAAAATAAGGTAACACGAGGAGTATTAAGGAACCTTCTTTATTTCTCAAAAATTATGAAAGATTTTAATGAAAAAAATGATACCCGTTTATTGATGTGGCATCCGAAGATGACTTATATGATTAATAGATTATTGAAAGACAAAAACGGTAACTATGTTAATCCCGAAGTAGCCGAATTTTTTGACACAGCTTTAAAAATAAATAATGGTCAAGATATTCAAGCTATAATACTTGAACAGATTCTATATCCGGTTGTTTGCGAAGCAATATATGGAACTAGAAATTATAAAGGAGTATAAAATGAGCTATCCAGAATTTTTTATTGATGGAAAATTGAACAAAGCCCTGATAAATGATGAAGGGACGAACAATGTTGCTGCTATAGCAAAGTTTTTAAAAGAGAGAAGTAAATTAAATATCAACCAATTACGCAAGTTTTATGATTCTTTTGTTAGGATTCATAATTCGACAGTTGATAGTGAAACTAAAAAAGTTCAATTATTGATGCTAAAAGCAAATGTGGAATATTCTGCAAACAGATTAAAGATACAAGAATTTTCAAACTTTTTTAAGAACAGAATCAATATAGTTTTGAAACAAACCGAAGATTTTCAAAAGTATATGAATGCATTAAAAATGCATTTTGAAGCATTAGTTGCTTATTTCCCAAAACGATAAAATAAATTCAAAAATAAAAATGAGTAGCGTTATGGAAAAAACAAAGTGTAAAATTTTAATCAATGTTGTAACGGGGTTACACATTGGTATCGGTAGTGACAGACCGGAAATCGGTGGTGTCGATAATCCCTTCATTAAAGATCCTATTTCTCAAATGCCATATATTCCGGGAAGTTCATTAAAAGGGAAATTACGAAGTTTATTAGAAATTGAGTCTGATTATTCTGATTCTGATGTTGAAAAATTTTTCGCCGGAGATGATAATGGGCCTACTCGCTTAATTTTTAGAGATCTTTTCCTATCTGATGAATGGCGAAAAAAGTATGAATCCGGCGAAGCTCAGACTGAAATAAAAACAGAAATAAAAATTGATAGACAAAAAGGCACTGCAGCACCTGGCGCTCTTCGTTCTACTGAAAGAATACCCCCAAGCACTATATTTGAAGGTGAGATATTAATACGTTACAAAAACGATAGTGAAAAAAAAGAAATTGATGCTATGCTTAAAACAGCTGTAGAATTGTTAAATAATGATTATTTGGGTGGTTCCGGAAGCCGTGGTTATGGAGCTGTAAAAGTAATATTAAAAGAAGAAAGCAATGAGAAATAAAATGATAAGATTAAATTTTGAAACTATTACACCACTTCATATATCGAATGGTAATCAGCTAGCTTATAATTTGGAATATATTGCTAATGATGGTTACTTGTCGAAATTAAACACGTATGCTAAAAAAAGAATGGCGGAATACTCGCTATTCGACTTCTCGAAAGAATATAATTTTCGAGATGTTGCAAAAATAATTGGGGATAATAAGAATATATTTGACGACTCTTGTTTTGAATATAAAGTTGCTATACTTGATTCGTTTGAAGAATTTTTAAATAACGAAAGACGAGACGGTCAAAAAATTGTGCAAGAATTTATTAATTCAAATGGTAAATTTTACGTACCTGGTAGCTCCGTTAAAGGAATGTTAACCACTATTTTAGGTAGAGATGAAAATAATCCATTAGGAATAAATCCTAAGGAACCTTATATCCAAGATAAATTTGTAATAACTGATTCTGAATTCATCCCGTCAGATAATTTTGTGGTGGATATTGCATATAGACCTCCCTCAATAAACTTAATCGTACTAGACGTTGAGAATAAATTCAGTTGTGAAATACGCAGTATTGGTAATTTGAGCTTAAAAAAACTCCAAGAAAAATTATCAGCCTATTCTCATAAACAATTGAGAAAAGCTAAAAATTTTGTTGAGAAATTTAAAGAAAAGGAACGAAAACCTGGCGGAGCAACTAATTATTTTAAAATGCTTGAAAAAATGGTAGAGTACGAACCTCCTAATGATACTTATTTAGTTAATTTAGGATTCGGGGGAGGAAGCTATTATAAAATATATGATTTTGTCCCAATTCCAAAATTTCCCAGTAAAAGAAAAAAGAATATAAAGGAAGAAGCACATACTACATTTGCTGTTAATATTGATAATAATTTTTATCAACTTGGTTGGTGTGAACTAAAAATAGAAGAATAAAAACATGGTAACAATAAAAAAATTAAAACTTAAACTTAAATCCGGTTTGCTTTCGGAGTTACAATCCGATACGATCTTCGGGCATTTTGCTTGGCGATTTAAAGAATATCATGATGAGAAATTAAATGACTTTTTAGAATTTTTCATCAATGATAATCCGATATTTACAATTTCCGATGGTTTTTTTGAAAAACATTTTTGGGATGAAAACCGTGAAGAAGTAATTGATAAAGTAATGTATTTCCCCAAACCGTTAAAACTAACCCCGCCGAAATTTATAAATAATAACAAAAAAGAAAGATTAATTAATTTTATAAAACAAAAGGAAAGAAAAGGAAGAACTCTTATTACCTTAGAAGAACTTAACTACTTCTTAAGAAATGACATGGAAAATTTTGAAAAATCTATTGAACAACCGCTTACCAAACCACCAAAATTTGAAGAAGATCTTAGAGTGAGTGTTGAAATTGATCGAAATACATTAAAAAGTAAAGAAGGCAATCTGTTTTCTTACCACCCAAAATATTTGGATGATGATACTTTTATTGTTATTTATATTAAGATATTAAATAATGAAAAATTTAATGAATATGAATGCGAAAATATTTTGCGAGATGTTTTTGAAATTGGTTACGGTAAAAAGAAATCTTCCGGATACGGACAATTTGAAGTCCTAAGTTTTGAAGATTTTAACGGGTTTGAAGAGTCATCAGAACCGAATGGCTTTATTTCATTAAGTCATTATCTTCCTTCAAACAATGACAAAGTCAATGAGGGATATTACGATATAAATGTAAAATACGGCAAGTTTGGTGAAGAAAAATCAAATTCCCATAATCCATTTAAACCACCGATTCTTTTGTTAAAACCCGGGAGCTGTTTTCTTACGGATGAAAGAAAAGATTTTTATGGTAGAGTAATTAAAAGTGTTAGTGATTATCACCCGAACACAATCCACAACGGCATTGCATTTACTCTTGCTTGTAGATTTTGATATATTCGTGAATCCGTGGCTGAAAAAATTAAGCCGCTGATTTGTTAATAATTGGCGCATTCGCGGCGGAATTTTTGAATTAATACAGAGAACTATAAATTGGCAAAAGCTTTAATTCCCGAAGAGAAAATTTTCAATTCAATTATAGTTTTGCGTAACCAAAAAGTAATGCTCGACAGCGATTTGGCAAAACTTTACGGAGTTGAAACAAGAGTTCTAAAGCAAGCCGTTAGGAGAAATATAGAGAGATTCCCGGCAGATTTTATGTTTGAACTGACCAATAAAGAATGGAAAGAGATAGAATAATTCCGGAAAGGAGTTTTAAGATCACAAACTGTGACCTTAAATTCCAAAAGGGGAAAACATTCGAAATATCCGCCATTTGCTTTTACGGAGCAAGGTGTTGCAATGTTGTCTTCGGTTCTTAAAAGTGAGCAAGCTGTAAAAATAAGCCGCTAATTCGCTAATAATTTGCGAATTCGCGGCAAAAGGAAGACTCGGTAATTCCCAGCTCATTTTTATTGAATAGTTTGATTTTAGGAAAAATGCTATTATATTTGTACATATTTATGTACAAAAATGGAGCTTGTAATCATGCTTACCACAACAATATCCGAATTTAGAAAAAATATGAAAAGATATCTTGATTCGGTTAATAAAAATTTTGAGACCTTAATTGTTAACCGTGGCAAAGACAAAGGAATTGTGATAATGTCGATCGAAGAATATAATTCTTTGTTAGCCACGCATCACGAACTTAGGTCTGCAAAAAATATAGAAAGGTTGGATTCTGCTATTGAAAAATTCATAAAAGGTAAATCGTTTGAAAAAAAATTAATTGACGAATGAAATTCAAGTTTCTTTTTGTGGAAGAACCGTGGGAAGATTATTTATATTGGCAAAAAACCGATAAAAAAATATTGAAGCGCATTAATGAGATTTTAAAAGATATATCCTGTCATCCTTTCGAAGGTCTTGGTAAACCCGAACCGCTTAAACATAAATATAAAGGACTTTGGTCTCGGCGCATTACAGATGAACACCGGCTCATTTATCAAATTAAGGATGATGAAATAAGAATAATAAAATGCCGTTTTCATTATGATTAAATCTCCGTACATAAGTCAGCCGCTGATTCGCGCATTCGCGGCAAAAGAAACAAGCCGCTAATTCGCTAATGAAACTAACATAATAATACGGATGAATGGCTTTTCAAAATAAATAAAATAAAGGTTTGCAATGATTGAAAAAATTAAATGCCCCAATTGCGGTTACACATTTGATGTTGAAGAAGCACTTTCCGATAAACTTAAAGCTCATCTCGAAAAAGAATACGAAGAAAAATTAGCCGCTCAAATTTCAAAACTGAATTCCGAAAAACAAAAATTAAAAGCCGAAAAAGAAAAACTAGAATTGGAAAAAGAACGGCAAGAAGAATTACTGAAAAAGGAAGTGAACAAATTGCTTTTGAAAGAGAAGAAAAAAATGGAGAAATCGATCTTCGAAGAATTCGAAGAAAAAATAAAAGCGCTTGAAGAAGAAAATGAAAGACGGAAAAAAGAAAACAAGAAACTTAGAAAGAAAGAATTGGAATTGATGAAAAGGGAAAACGAGTTGAGCGAAAAAGAAGAAGAAATGCGTATGAAATTGGAAAAAGAGATGTTACGAAAAGAAAAAGCAATAGAAGAAAAAGCCCGCAAAAAAGAGCGGGAAAATTATGAACTGGAGAAACGGGAATTAATGAAACAATTGGAGGACAGCAAAAAACTTGCCGAAGAAATGAAACGCAAGGCGGAACAAGGTTCCATGCAACTTCAAGGTGAAGTTCAAGAATTGGCAATAGAAGAACTCCTTAAAAATGCTTATCCGTTCGATATTATAGAAGAAGTGCCGAAAGGAATAAAAGGCGCAGATTGCATCCAAACAGTGATAAACAATCTCAGGCAAGAATGCGGTAAAATAGTTTACGAGAGTAAAAGAACGAAAAATTTTTCAAAGAGTTGGATAGATAAACTGAAACAAGATCAATTAAAATGCAAAGCCGATATTGCCGTTTTGGTTACTCAAGCATTACCGGATGATATCGAAAGATTCGGTGAGAAAAATGGAATATGGATATGCGGATTCAGGGAATTAAAAAGCTTGTCGTTTGTTCTTAGGGAAATGTTGATTAAAACACATTCGGTGAAAAAAGCGCAAGAGAATAAAGGCGATAAAATGGAGCTTTTATATAATTATCTCACGAGCAACGAATTTGTGCAAAATGTTAGAAGAATAGTGGAAAATTACGATGCGATGTTGGAACAATTAAATTCCGAGAAAAAAGCAATGCATAAAATTTGGGCGCAACGCGAAAAACAAATTTGGACCGTTCAAGAAAATCTTGCCGCTTTGTTCGGTGCTATTAAAGGAATAGCCGGCAAAGAACTGAAAACAGCTAAGGTTCTGGAACTTCCGGATAAATAAATTAAGTGAAGTAAAATTTGCCGCTAATTCGCGAATAATTGGTGCATTCGCGGCAAAAGGAAAAAGCCGCTAATTCGCGAATGAATGATAAAACTATTTAATAATTAATGGAGAATAGTAGTGAAAAAATTGATAATATCTACAGTCGGTACAAGTATTTTAACAAATGTTATCGAAAATAATAATGAAAGGGCCGAATTGTATAATAATTCAAACTGTAGGTCTAAAGATGAATGTCCGGAATCTGCGATTAAGCTTATAGACCAACTTAGAGAAAAAGCTTTGGAAAAATTATCACAAAATTTAGATTCTACAAGTTTAAGAAGATTAAGCGCTGAACTAAACGGAATTTACGGATTGTTTAACGGAACAAAAATAAACAATCAAGATTTTCATTATTTAATTACAACCGATACATACCAAGGTAAAATATGCGGTGAAATTCTAAGAGAATTTTTTATCAAAAAAGGAATAAATGTTGATATTTATACTCCACGAGAATTAACAACTAAAACTAAATATAACTTTGAACAAGGCGTAAAAAATTTATTGAAATGGTGTGATGAAAATTTGACCGGTTACAAAAAATCTGGGTATGAAATAATATTTAATCTTACCGGAAGTTTTAAAAGTTTGCAAGGTTATATGAATACAATCGCAATGTTCTATGCTGATAAAATAATATATATTTTTGAGTCAGAAAAGGCAGAGTTAATCGAGATCCCGCGACTTCCAATAGAAATAGATAACAAAATCATTGAAGAACATAAAGATAAGATTATACTAATGTCAGCCGGTTATAATTATACCAATAAAGATGATATAATTAATTTGCCTAAAACTATAATTGATGAATTCGAAGGGACATTTTTTCTTTCTGTTTGGGGAAAACTTTTATGGGATAAAACAAAAGGTAAAATACTTGTTAAAGATTTAATTGAACTTCCATTTTTAGAGTATACTGATAAATTCAGAAAACTTTTTAATGAAGCAACAGATACAGATAAAGTTATACTACAAGAAACATTGGCAAAAGTGTCTAAAATTTTAATGGAAAATGATTTTGATATTTCAAAATTAAAGCAAGACGGCGGCTTGAAATACGAAAATTATACTAATAAAAAAGATGAAAACAATAATTCTATCGGGCATTTTAGAATTTCTCAAAGTGATAGAATTAGTTGCGTTGCTAAAAATAGAAAACTTTATCTTCGTAAATTTGGTCGGCATGATTTTGTAAATGATAATCCGTAAAAAATATATTAAGATAAATTTTAAATAAAATTCGCGAATTCGCGGCTACTAATTTCCTATGAAAATTTTAGTTAATCTTATTGGCGAACAACCTATACCGAACCTTTTGCCTGCTTTATATTTGAAGCCGGAGAAAAATATTATTCTTTATACCGATAAAACATCTTCGGTTGCAAAAAGATTGCATAAAATTGGAATTATGTATGGAGAAAGAAAAACAATTTCCCAAAAAAGAAAAATAGAAGCCTACAATATTAATTCGGTAATAAATACTTTAGTTGAAATTTTTAATACGTATCAAAATGATGAAATAATCTTTAATATTACCGGTGGAACAAAACTTATGTCTATCGGTATGTTTAACTTTGCTGCTAAACATAAAGTGCCGGTAGTTTACTTAAAAAGCGAAAAGAATAAAAATATTCTTTATACAATAAACCCGACAGGTTCCACAAGATTGGAATCTTCCTATGTTGAATTGCCCGAATTATTAACCGTCGATTTGTATCTCCGTGCTCATTTGTGGAAATACCGGATTAGTAAAGACGATTCAAATGTATATTCTTACGGACTCATGTACGAAAATGCGGTAATTAATGCACTAAGAAGAAACAACTTCGAAGTTATTCAGAATGTAAAACCTGCCGGAGAAGGCGAGCAAGTGGAAATTGATGCTGTTTTTAGACTTAAAGGTACAAACAATGTTGCAATTGCGGAAATTAAAGTGGGTGATTATAAAATGGAAAGACCTAAAAAGGGAATTGACCAACTATCAACCGCCGGCAGCAGGGAATATTTGGGCATTTACACGAAAAAATATTTAATAACAGCGCGTAAACTTTCGGAAAATATTAAAGCCGCCGCAAATGCACATAACGTTATCGTAATAGATCAAATTAAATATAATAAATATAAAAATATTATATTTGAAGATTCTGAAAAATATTTAATTGATAAAATTATAAGGACCTTGAACTGATAATGCTTATTAATTTATCGAATCATCCGCTTGAAAAATGGCAGAAAAATCAAACGGAAACCGCAAAGAAATTATACGGCACCTTGCGCGATCTTCCGTTTCCGCAAATAAATCCGAACTGGGATGAAGATAAAGTCGAAGAATACGCTAAATTATATTTCGACGAAATTCTTGCAATTTTGGAAAGCTCGAGTGAACCCACTAACGCCGTGCATGTTATGGGCGAACTTACCTTTACGTTTAATTTAGTTAACAAATTGCTAAGGCAGAATATCGAATGTGTTGCTTCCACAACGGAAAGGCAGACAATCGAAGATAATGATTCCAAATTGAGTGTGTTCAATTTCGTAAAATTCAGAAAGTATAAATGAGCCGCAGATTCGCGAATTAGCGGCTAAAATTTTTTTTATTATGAATGATATAATTTACAAAGATGAAAGTTACCAAATAATCGGTAAGTGTTTTGAAGTGCATAATAATTTGGGACCCGGATTTTTGGAAATTGTTTATAAAGATGCACTTGAGTATGAATTCAAAAAGGCAAATATTCCTTTTGAAAGAGAAAAAGAATATATAGTTAATTATAAAAATGCTATTCTTCCGCATAAATTTTACGCCGACTTTGTTGTATTCGATAAAATTATTTTGGAAGTAAAAGCCGTTGCCGGCATTTCGGATGAATTCGTTGCACAAGCGCTTAATTATTGTAAAGTATCGGGAAACAAATTGGCTCTAATCGTAAATTTCGGTGAACTAAAACTTAATTTTAAAAGGATTGTTTTAGAGAAAGGAAGAATGATATAATAAAAAAATAATAAAAGCCGCGAATTCGCGGCTTAAATTTTTTGCCACTAATGCACGAATTAGCAACTAAAAAGGAATTAACAATGAAAAATATTTTACTTGCAATATCGGGATTAACTCCGCAAATAGTTACGGAAATGTTATACGCACTTTCCATTCAAAAGGGAATTAAAATCGATGAAATCTATATTATTACAACAAAGCGCGGTTTGGAAGTTCTGCAAGGAAAAGATAAAGATGAAAAAACTCCCGTAACGCCTTTAAGAAAAGAAATTAATGAACTGTGCACAACTTACGGTATTAAAAAGCCGAAATTCAATATTAAAAAGAATGTAATTGTTGCGGAAATGGAATCGCTTAAATTATACGATATAAAAACAGATAAGGAAAACAAACTGTTCCCCAACAAACTTGCGGAAGTATTAAAAACTCTTACTGCCGACGAAAATAATATTATCCACGCTTCTCTTTCCGGCGGAAGAAAATCAATGTCGGCGCATCTTGCGCTTGTAATGTCTTTATTTGCCCGCTCTCAAGATAAACTATATCATGTTTTAACAGATGAAAAATATGAATTTAAAAATTTTTATCCTAAAGATAATGAGGAAGAACGTGCGCTTGTTGTAGCCGAAATTCCATTCGTCCGGTTGAGATGTATTAACGATCCCTTGCTTAAGGAAGATATTTCATATTCGGATTTGGTTGAAAAAACGCAGAAAAAACTTCGCTACCTTACCGAAAATGCTAAACTTGTTGTTGAGCTAAAGAAACAACTTGTACGTTACAAAGATAAAGCCGTTAAATTAACTCCAATGGAAATCGGTTTGTACACAACATTTGTACAAGAAAAAATAAATACCGGTGGAGGAATTGAAAAATACAAGCTGATATATTCAAAAAAATTCGCAAAAGAATTAGAACAATTTCTATCCGAAAATTTCAATATGGTTTTTGATAAAACCGGTAATAAATCGGAGAGTAACAAACATTGGACGGAAGAGGGAATTGAAGAGAAATATTTCCTTTCGCTTAAATCGAAAATTAACGGGAAAATTAAAAATCTTTTTGACGATATGGAGTTAGCTGAAGAGTTTATGATATCCACAAAAGGAGGATACGGTTACGCGGATTATTATATTAAAGCTCCTAAAAATAAACTTGGTATTAATTATGAATAATTCCGATTGAAAAAACATTCTTTTTAATTAGCGCATTCGCGGCTAAAAAAAATCACTTCCCCGCACATACTTACACCGGAAACATTTCAGCAATATTTCATTCCTTTAACATCTCATTATAATTAAATAAGTTGCATTAGAGAAGAATAAAAATTATTAAATGGTAAAATATTTATGAATTTACTAACCGAAACAATTGTTCTTCTTCTGGGAGTGGTGATAATATTACCGCTATTCTTGGATGTTGAGGAGCCTGTTGCTAAAATCTTTTTTCTGATATACGTGATTATATTCATATCATTATTCAATGTGCATGCTGTATTGCTTGGGCTTTCAATATTAGTGACCATTTTCTTATTGATTACTTATAATCAGAAACAAAAAACGGATAGGTAAAATGAAACAACGACTCTACATATTTTCGGATTCTGTTCTAAAAAGAAAAGCAAACACTCTCTTTGTCGAAACCGTTGTTAACGAAAACGAAGACGGCGATGAAGAATTTTTAGAAAACGACAAAGAAGATTATTTGATTGGCAAAGAAGAGATAATCCCTTCCGGAGACAAGAAATACATACCCGTTGAAAACATTGATTCGATAACTTCAATCGGGTCGGTCCGTTTCAACTCGCGGTTCTTGTATTTCTTGTCTCAAAATTCCATCCCGCTTCACGTGGTTAATTACAGAGGGGATTACAGCGGTTCCTTCATTCCGAGCGAACGTCAATTTTCCGGTTCGGTTTTATTGAAACAATCGGCGGCATATAAAAACTTCGAGCTTCGTTTAGCGATTGCAAAAGAAATGATAGACGCTTCTGTTCACAACATGATTGCAAATCTTAAATATCATAACAACAGAGGCTGCGAACTTTCGGATGTGATTGAATATATGGAAGAATACAGAAACGATATTCGAACATGCGATACGGTTGACGAACTGAGAGGAATAGAAGGAATTATAAGAAGGGCATATTACGAATCGTGGCGCAACATATTTAACTATCCGGTTAACTTTTACAAAAGGATTAAAAACCCTTCGCCCGATATTATCAACTCACTTATTTCATACGGCAACGCTATTGTTTACGGATTATGTCTGAACGAAATTTTCCAATCCCGTCTTTATCCCGAAATCGGATTTGTTCATGAACCCGGCGACGGAAAACTTAGTCTTGTTTACGATATTGCGGATATTTTCAAACCGTTACTTACCGATAGAATAATTTTCAAAGTAATAAATAAAAACATTCTTTCCGAACAAGACGCATTCGTAAGAAACGGCGTATGTTACATTAAAAAAGAAGCCAAGAAAAAATATGCGCAAGAATTTGAGACAAAGATGCACACAAAATTTAAAATGGACGGAAAAAATAAAAAAGTAACATACAAAAGAGTTGTTAGAGAAGAATGCTATAAACTCATTTCCTTTTTGGATGAAAAAGCGGAATATAACGCATACAAAACAAGATGGTAAATTCATGTCCGTTCAAATAAAGCAATTGGTTTCCGATCACAAAAAATTACGTAAGATGTATTACATTTTAGTTTACGATATAGCCGATGTAAAAAGACTGCCGAGAATATTAAAAATTTGCCGGAAATATCTTTATTGGGTTCAAAAATCGGTATTCGAAGGCGAAATGACCAAAAGTCAATTTTTATCCATAAAAGCCGAGTTGCTTTCAAAAATTAATAAAAAAGAAGATTCGGTAATATTTTATGTGATAAGAAATAAAGAAGTAATCCGGAAAAAGATTCTCGGAGTAGAAAAAAACGAAATAACCAATTTTATTTAAATTAATTTGATATAATTTGTAGGTCAACCTGCCAGGTTGACCGCAGCCCAAATTTTTGAGCAGCTTTATACGTGTCATGCCGAACTCGGTTCGGCATCTCATTTAACAACGGGTTCATTTTAAATTTCAAAACGATCCGCCGCGCCGAAGAGAACAACACGATTTTTACCGTAATATTTTTCTGAAAACGTTAGTATTACTTGTTATACTGAACTTGTCTCGGCATCCGATTGTTTATTTTAGAGCCCGAAACGATTTTCCAATGGCGGACGGAATTACGATTTGAAGTTTTAGACAACCTCAAGCCGCGTTTGTACATAAACCTGCAAAATTGAACGAAATCAAATTATTGAGCATCTTCCCGTGTTGACCTACTACGATAATTACTTACTGTACATACTAATATTTTACACTAAACCACCCAATCTTATCTTACGATTTTTCCTTCACTTTTGCAGTGCGTTACTCAGAAAAAATGCATAATTACACCAAAAATACAACCTAAAAGTAACTTTGGCACGATTTTATTAATTTTCGTCGATCGACCAAAAATTACAAAAATTTAAAACCAAAAGTGAGAAAACGGGCTAAAAACGAACTTTTTGATTTAAAATTCCGCAAAAAAACAACGATCGACGAAACTGCGAAAATGGGCTGTTTTGTTGCAAAAGTTGTGATTTTTGCGTATTTTTAGCTGTACTAATCGGACTATATTAGAATTGAGACCTCCTAATTTGTTATTGAAAAATAAAATTCAATTAGTACTAATCGGACTATATTAGAATTGAGACGATAAGTGGATTGCTAGCTTAAACTTATCAATGATGTACTAATCGGACTATATTAGAATTGAGACCAAAAATAGTTGTTCGAGTGATGTTTGCCGATCATTGTACTAATCGGACTATATTAGAATTGAGACTTTAATTCCTTGATTTTTTCCTGGATAGCCAAATACTCGTACTAATCGGACTATATTAGAATTGAGACTATCGAAAGTGCTTTTGGGCATATCAGCAGGAACAAGTACTAATCGGACTATATTAGAATTGAGACACTTTTAAATACCGTTTAAAAAAACGGTATAAAAAAGTACTAATCGGACTATATTAGAATTGAGACCTCTTTTTACTTTTTTCATTTTATCACCCTTTAATTTGTACTAATCGGACTATATTAGAATTGAGACTTTATTAAGTTCATTTTCTATATGTTTTGCTAATTTGTACTAATCGGACTATATTAGAATTGAGACACATTACGTTCCAAGATGGCGACCAAAGCAAAACTTGTACTAATCGGACTATATTAGAATTGAGACATAAAAAAAGGCACCTATCAAGATGCCTTGTCTTTTAAGTACTAATCGGACTATATTAGAATTGAGACTTTCAGTCCTGCTTGCAAAATATAAAAACCTGCTTGTACTAATCGGACTATATTAGAATTGAGACTCCAAACGTTTTTCATGCTTTTGTGCTTCTTCTACGGGTACTAATCGGACTATATTAGAATTGAGACTTCAAAGAACTTGCAGACGTCTCAACAACGCCTGCAAGTACTAATCGGACTATATTAGAATTGAGACTTTATTAAGTTCATTTTCTATATGTTTTGCTAATTTGTACTAATCGGACTATATTAGAATTGAGACCTCCATTACTTGATCGGCTGGGCGTCCTGTTATTTGGTACTAATCGGACTATATTAGAATTGAGACTAATAACAGATAAAAATACGTCTAACAATGTTGCATCAGTACTAATCGGACTATATTAGAATTGAGACACCTTTCTCTTTTGCGAAAATTGACTGTTTTTCAATATGGTACTAATCGGACTATATTAGAATTGAGACGCCAATTGGCATCAGAATCCAATTTTACAGATATCCAGTACTAATCGGACTATATTAGAATTGAGACAACGGATACTATCACTAAGGAAAGCTGAAAAACCAGTGTACTAATCGGACTATATTAGAATTGAGACTAAGTTGAAGGTATTTCTTTGAGTATGTCGTTTATGTACTAATCGGACTATATTAGAATTGAGACAAGCCTGAGACCGCTTGTATAAAATCTTTTTTCGGTACTAATCGGACTATATTAGAATTGAGACTTTTGTTAATGAGTGATAAGCGGGTAATTATTCAACGTACTAATCGGACTATATTAGAATTGAGACTCAAATCCATTAAACCTTATCATATATCCTTCTAAGTACTAATCGGACTATATTAGAATTGAGACTAGAATTAAATACCAAAGGAGATGCTACAATATCAAGTACTAATCGGACTATATTAGAATTGAGACCATCTTACTTGGTTCATTTTTTAACTCCTTTTTTATTATTGGTACTAATCGGACTATATTAGAATTGAGACCTCCCAAGCTTTCAGAATGTTTTCCCATTGATCTTGTACTAATCGGACTATATTAGAATTGAGACTAAGGTTAATAATAAAACTATCATCAACCTTATTTAGTACTAATCGGACTATATTAGAATTGAGACCCTTCAGATACCATTTTCACTGAAACAAGCCATTTGTACTAATCGGACTATATTAGAATTGAGACTATGTTAAACTTAAAATTGTTCTGTTTCCAAAAAACAGTACTAATCGGACTATATTAGAATTGAGACTTCTTTTAATAATCATCTACCGAAATATAAGCAATTTGTACTAATCGGACTATATTAGAATTGAGACTTAGTAATTTTTCCATTCAATTCATTCCAAAACGTACTAATCGGACTATATTAGAATTGAGACTCCCTCAGTTTGTCCTTATATTCTATCGAAGTCATAAAAGTACTAATCGGACTATATTAGAATTGAGACTGTTAAATAATTTTTTATTTTTTTCACCAGCGCATCTGGTACTAATCGGACTATATTAGAATTGAGACTTAATCGCAATCTCAAGTGCTTTTAATCGGACTAGTACTAATCGGACTATATTAGAATTGTCCCGATACGACTCGATAAATAGAACGAATCGGGATCCCGACATAGTACTACATATCGCCTTGACGTCGGGAAGACGGGTTGATGCCCGTTTGATTTATTATGTGAAATTGTTCTTTGCTAATCGGACTATGCCAAAGACATCCCTTCGGTTATTAGAATTGTCGAGCCGGAAGGCTATTTAGGATTCTGCGAGATCCCGACAGAACATTACTTATCGCCTCGACGTCGGGAAAACGGGTTGATGCCCGTTTTGATTTATTATGTGAAATTGTTCTTTGCTAATCGGACTATGCCAAAGACATCCCTTCGGTTATTAGAATTGTCGAGCCGGAAGGCTATTTAGGATTCTGCGAGATCCCGACATAGTACTTCTTATCGCCTCGACGTCGGGAAAACGGGTTGGTGCCCGTTTGTTTTGCAATGCGAAGATGTTCGGGACTAATCGGTCTATGCCGCAGGCAGAATTGTCGAGCCGGAAGGCTATTTAGGATTTGGCGAGATCCCGACATAGTACTACTTATCGCCTTGACGTCGGGAAGACGGGTTGGTGCTTGTTTGATTTATTATGTGAAATTGTTCATTGCTAATCGGACTATGCCGAAGTCAGAATTGCCGAGCCGGAAGGCTATTTAGGATTCTGCGAGATCCCGACATAGTACTTCTTATCGCCTTGACGTCGGGAAGACGGGTTGGTGCCCGATTGATTTATTATATGAAATTGTTCATTACTAATCGGACTATGCTACAGGCATCCCTTTGGTTATTAGAATTGTCGAGCCGGAAGGCTATTTAGGATTTGGCGAGATCCCGACATAGCACTACTTATCGCCTTGACGTCGGGAAAACAGGTTGGTGCCAGTTTAAAAGTAAGTCAAAGTGAAGCTCTCAATTGTAGGTCAACCTGCCAGGTTGACTGAGGACATAATTTGTAAATTAACCAATCAGGCTAACCAAAAGAAATGCAAAATATCTGATTGGAATTTACTAGTGGAATAATAACGAATTATTCATTATTCTGTTTCTTAAGCTGTTGTTAGTATCTTTGCTTCTCAATTGGCAATTAAATTAACTATACTTAAGACATTCTTTTGGGTAATAGCAATCAAACACAACATCGACTAAGTTAATATTACGTTATAAATACTTGAAAAAGAAATATTTACCATTTGAAACGAAATTAGAATATGAATATCCCGGCTTACGCTTGCTCTTTGCCGTTGAAGGTGGCGCATACTTTTTTGCCAAGAAAAAAGACAAATTCTTTATCATTTCAGATTTTGGAACTTTGGCAGAATTTGTAGAAAAAGATGAGTTCGATAAGCTTAAAAAAGAATATGAGTTTACAAATAAAGATGAATGTCGACGTTTTATTAATGAATTAATCAACAGTACGAAAAAAGAACAAATTAATATTAATCTTCCCATTGAAATTTTATAATCACATTACATAAGGGGAAATAAATGAATATCATTAAAACAATTGACTTGCTTTTGGATTGGAAAAAATTACCGGCTTATCGAGCTGAGCCTAGAGTCGATTTTATTGTTGCGGGTGCGTTACCGGAAATCCTAAGAGAAAGATATAATGAAGAAATAAAATTAATTATACCTGAATTACCAATTAGGATTGGAAGTATTTATCCCAAAATTAATATTAATAAGTCATATAAGGTTGACTTTTATGTTTTATTAAATAACGGTAAAAACATTTTCATTGAATTTAAAACCGATTCTAATTCAATACGAACTGAACAAGATAAATATTTAGAAGCGGCACAAAATGTAGGAATGAAAAAGATTTTGGAAGGAATTGTTGAAATTTCTAAGGCATCAACGTACAAAACGAAATATTCTTATCTGATTAATAAATTAATTTCCAATTCACTTCTTTCTGTTACTAAAGATGGATTTAAGGTGAAAGTTAAAAGTAATAAAATTGATCTTCTATACATTCTACCTAAAGCCAAAAAACAAAATGAAATTGGATTTGATGAAGTAGGGGAGATAATGAAAAATAGCAATGATAAGTTTTATAAACATTTCGGTGAAATTTTACAAAGTTGGTCAAATAATTAAATACGGATATCAAGCTTTTTCACTTGCCTACTTTTTGAGTAGAGTTTTAACAATTAAGATTGCGATGGAGAGTGGGATGGCGCTCACGAATTTGTAGGTCAACCTGCCAAGTTGACTAAAAGAATAGGTTAAATACTTGATTAATAATTTCTAAAGAAAAATAATTCAATATTTTCTAGCCCTTTTCCTTTTACCTTAACCTTAGCCTTAACCTTAGCCTTAACCTTAGCTTTATCCTTAGCCTTCTTTTCAATGCATCTAAACTGTTCAATTTAAGCTCTCCGTATTTTTTGTTTCAGATAATAATCCTAAATTATAAAGATTAATAGGACTTGAATATTTTTGAAAATAGACGTATATTATTAATATAATTATACGTCAAGCGGAGGTCAAAAATGAACACAAAATTAACTTTAAGAATAGACGAAAAATTAATCAAGTCAGCAAAAGAATATTCGGCACGAAAAGGTAAGTCTGTTTCGAAACTTGTAGCGGAGTTTTTCCAACTAATTCAAAACGAAAAGTTCGAAAGAGAAAAACAATACACCCCCACAGTTAATTCTCTTAAGGGAGTCCTCAAAGGTAAAAGAGTTTCTGAAAAAGATTATAAAAAATTCTTGGAGAAAAAGTACCGATGAAAATTTTATTTGATACTAATGTGTTGTTAGATGTATTACTTGACAGACAACCTTATTCTGAACATGCTGCTTATTTACTTTCCAAAGTTGAGAGATCCGAAATACAAGGATATATTTGTGCAATAACACTAACGACGGTTCATTATTTACTTGCAAAGTCACTAGGTAAAGCACGAAGTAAAAAATATATAAAATTAATTTTATCACTTTTCAAGATTGCTCCGGTTAACAAAGCTATCTTGGAAAAAGCAATCAACAATAAATTTATTGATTTTGAAGATTCTGTAATTTATGAATCCGGTATTTTTTCCGGAGTTGAATACATAGTAACCAGAAACATTAAGGATTATAAATACTCACAAATTCCGGTTTACGAACCTTTCGAGTTTATTAAAATTATTAGCAATTTATAAACGGTATAATATCAAAAAGTTGTAAGTCAACCTGCCGGATTGACCAAAACTACGTCTGTACGTCAACTTGCCAAGTTGATCTAAAAAAATGATCACGGCTTTTTGATGCTATTTTCTTACCTATAACCTTTACTTGCACTTTTACTTTTCTTCACCGCTTTTTTCTGTTTATAAACCCGAAACATTTCCGAAACATTTCTATTAAATAATTTTCGACAAAATATTATTATTTTACAATAAAAAAGGAGGCTGCTATGAACATTAATATTTTAAGTTTCCAGCAGATAAAAGAAATGTCTCTTGTACAATTTTCTACTGAAAAACAAAACACTTTCGATTACATAAGTCTTACTAACGCCATTGAGAAAAATTATTTGGAAATTACCGAAATAGACGAAACGGCGGATGTAAATAACATTATCGCATATAACAAATCGGATAAATATATTTTCATAATGGACGGAGATATTTTGGAAGGTGCAAAACAAAACAGGGTTATGAATACGTCCGTTTTGTTAGCACCGAACAGAAAATATATTATTCCCGTTAGTTGTGTAGAACAAGGACGATGGAATTTTGTATCCAAAAATTTCAAATCCGCAGATTATTCGGCGCCTTTCAAGCTGCGCAGCAAAAAGATGAGAGAAGTACAAGAAAATCTTTTTACGAGGGGAGAACATTTGTCCAATCAAGGAGAAGTTTGGGAGGATGTTCATCGTTATGCAAGTCACTTCAGAGTAAGTTCTGCTACTGCAAATTTATCGGATGTTTACAAAAAGAAGGAAAGCGACTTTAAAGAATTTATTGATTCGTTTGAAATTACGGAAGGTGCAAACGGAATAGCTGTTTTCGCCAGGAAAAAAATGTTATGCATCGATGTATTTAATCGTACTGATATTTATTCTGAATATTTCGAAAAGATTCTAAAAAGTGTAGCATTTGAAATATTTTCATTAAAAGAAAAAGATGAAAAAATATCGGAAGCCGAAGCAAAATTCAAAACACAAGATTTCTTTGACACGTTAGAAAATACCGATAAAAAAGAATTTGACAGTGTCGGCGTGGGGAGTGAGTTCAGGTATCAGACGGATTCGTTTACCGGGTTTTATTTACAATATAAAGAACACTTAATTCACCTGACCGGTTTGTCACTTAATTAAATTGCAGGTCAACTTGGCAGGTTGACCTACATCTAAATAAAATTACACTTAAGATTGGCTGATTGACATGAGCCAAATTAAAAGGGTTGTCTTGTAAGGGGAGGCTGTTCGTTGCAAGCGATTGGTTCAGCATCTAACTCAAATCACGAGTTCTTTTTAGATCCCGAAATGAATTCGAGATGACTGGTTCTGTTCTGTGTCATGCTGTTCGCCGAAGGCGAATTGTTTCAGCATCTGCTTCAACTTCACTGCTACCACCGTCCACACTGGGTTAGAATTAGATTATTTTTCATTAGCGAATTTGCGGCAATTTTAATTGTTCTTTCTAGATCCCGAAACTAGTTCGGGATGACAGGTTAAAAACAATCCGCTGTGGCGGTTGGGATAACAGAAAAGAAATTCCGAAGCCCAAATTCCAAACGACAAATGACTAATTCCCAATGACAAGTGACCGATGACAAGTGACCATTGACAAATGACGATTGACAAATAACGATTTTTAAGTTTTTAAGATAGCCCCATAAAGCAAAATTGTAAGTAAACCTTTCCAAGTTGACCGAAGCCCATGATTGTAGGTCAACATGCTATGTTGACCAAATCCAAATTTATACGTCAACTTGTTAAGTTGATGTTAAACAATAGTACAACTTATTACGCCAAGTTGGTCAAAAATTGCTTGCGGATAATTTTTCAAAATTGACCGAAACAAATTATTAGGTCAACCTGACAGGTTGACCTACAAAGCAAAATTGTAATTAAATCTTTTCAAGTTGACCAAAGACAAATGCTAATTTTGCAGTTAAATCTGAAGTGAGAAAATAAAATATTCCGGAACCTTTTTTCTTCGGTTTCTACTCATTCAACATATCAATAAATAAAATAGTTTTGTGCTAAACTTTTTTCAAGAAACTTTATCCCGGAGGCCATTGCATTCTTCTTCCGCCGAGCAAATGCATGTGCAAATGGTAGACTTCCTGTCCGCCGTTTTTATCGCAATTGATTACCAAGCGGAAACCGTCTTTGGAAATTCCTTCTTTTTCGGCAATTTCATTAGCGGCATCGAACATGGCGGCAAGTAAATCCGCATGCTTTTCGCCTTTGATTTCTCTTACCGTGGGAATTTCTTCTTTTGGGATTATTAAAATGTGTACGGGAGCTTGCGGATTGATATCCCGGAATGCCATTACTTTATCGTTTTCGTAAACGATATCCGCCGGTATTTCGCGATCGATGATCTTTTTAAATATTGTACTCATTTTTCTCCCGGTTTATTTTTTACGAAATGTTATTCTTTTCAATTCCGTATTTTTTCATTTTATTGTATAAATGACTTCTTTGAATATCCAATGCTTCGGCAGTTTTACTTATATTCCAGTTATGAGCTTCCAATTGTTTGATGATGAATTTCTTTTCCGCTTTTTCCTTAAATTCCTGGAACGAATTTGTAACGTTCAATAAATCATCCGTATCGTGCTCCCCAACCGGAGCATATTTTTTTACATCGGATAACGTTAATTTTTCTCCGGGCACCATTATTACAAGCCGCTCTATAAAATTTCTCAACTCTCTTACATTGCCTGTCCACGGAAGTGTTTTAAGAAATTCTACTGCATCCGTGTCCAACTCTTTTAGCGGAAAATTGTTTTTTACACAAATTTGTTTTACAAAATGACGCGCCAAAACGGGAATATCTTCGGTTCTTTCCCTTAACGGCGGAATATAAATCGGTATTACATTCAATCTATGGAACAAATCTTTCCGGAAATTTCCTTTTTCAATCTCTTCTTGAAGGTTTTTATTCGTTGCCGAGACAATTCGCACGTCAACTTCAATTTTTGAGTTCCCGCCCACGCGTTCGATTATTCCGTTTTCTATTGCTCTTAATACTTTTGCCTGCGCTTGAAGGCTCATATCGCCGACTTCATCCAAAAACAGCGTGCCACCGTTTGCAAGCTCGAATTTTCCGATTCTTTTTTGCATTGCTCCCGTAAATGCTCCCTTTTCATGCCCGAAAAGTTCGGATTCTATCAATTCGTTAGGTATTGCGGCGCAATTTACTTCTATAAACGGTTTATCTGCTCTTAAACTTTGTTTATGAATTTCGCGGGCAACAAGCTCTTTTCCGGTTCCGTTATCGCCCGTAATTAAAATTCTTGCTTCGGTGGGAGCTACGCGGCTGATAGTTTCCAAAATATCTTTTATTGCTTTACTTTCGCCGAGTATTTGCGATTCAGTTTGTAAATCTTTTTTTAATTGTTCGTTTTCTTTAATTAAAGATGAAGTTTTAAGCGCATTACGTATGCTTATCAACAATTTATCACGGTCAATCGGTTTTTCTATAAAATCAAAAGCGCCTAATTTTGTTGCTTTAATTGCGTTTTCCAGACTTCCGTGTGCCGAAATAATAATTACGCTCACCAAAAGTTTTTTTTCGGTAATGATTTTTAATATTTCGAATCCGCTTTTACCTGGCATTTGAATATCGAGAAGCAGAACATCGTACGGAAAATTAACCAACTTTTCAATTCCTTCATCGGGACTTGTGGTGTACTCGACGGAATAATTTTCGTATTCCAAAATCATCTTAAGACTTTCGCAAATTTCTTGCTCGTCGTCGATTATTAATATTCTACTCATAATTTTTTCAATTAATTGTCGGTACGGAATAAAACAAATAATATAACTTCATTACATCGGACGGCATAAGGTTTTTATTCTTTCTTAATTCTTTGCCGAACAATTCGCCTAAGCTGTTCGTTAGAATATCCCTTTCGTCCAATCCGCCGCCCACTTCGAACGAAGCTTCGAATAACTCCACAAAAATACCCATAAACTTCGATAAATTAAAGAAACCTTGATTGTATGCTAAAAACGAATTGCCGAAAAAGTGTGCAACTTTATCTTTGTCTCCGAAATTTGTTTCCGGAGAATCGAAGTAGATTTTTTTCGGGAGATTTTTAACCTTCCGATTGAATAAAGTTTCATCAACGGAAGGCAAATGTAAATTTACTTTTCCAAGCGGAGGCAGATGAACGGGCATTTTGTTGAAAGGTAAAGTCGCAAAAGTCAATGACAGCAAAGCTTCTGAGTAGTCGCCGTTGTGATATTCCAATGCCTTTGAGTATAACGTATCGATAAGCTCCAAATCGGAATTGGAACTTTTAAGAAGAGTAAATTCTTGGGAAACTATATATTCGGATAAAAAATACACCGCATCCGAAAGACTTTTTTCGCTTTGTGAACGGATGACACCCGTACAAACACCGTAAATAATAAAGAAAGCCAGATAGGTAAAAAATTTGGTCATAACAAAATATATTATTTATTCTCGTAAAAAAGCAATATTTTTAAAGAAAGAATCACAAACGAATTTTAATAAGTTAAACTTGTAATTTTTCTAAAACTGTTTGTAAAATTTTGAAAGGAGAACAATGGACTTCAATTTCACGGAAGAACAAATTTTGATAAGAAAAACGGTAAGGGAATTTGCCGAACAAGAGATAAAACCAAAGGCGAAAGAATTGGACGAACAGGAAAAATTTTCGCCCGAGTTAACGAAAAGAATGGGGGATTTGGGACTTTTCGGAATGACGTTGCCGGAAAAATACGGCGGTCAGGGAATGGACACACTTTCTTATATTATTGCCGTGGAAGAATTGGCAAGGGTCGATGGTTCGCATGCGGCTACTCTTGCGGCTCACAATTCGCTTGGTATCGGTCCCATTTATTATTACGGAACCGAAGAGCAAAAACAAAAATATTTACCTAAACTCTGCACCGGAGAACATCTTTGGGCTTTCGGTCTGACCGAGCCGAATGCCGGTTCCGATTCGAGAGGAACGAAAACCACAGCCAAACTCGAAGGTAACGAATGGGTGATTAACGGTTCAAAAATATTTATCACAAACGGTTCGGCTGAAATTTCGCTTGGTTGCACGGTTCAAACCGTTACCGGAAAAACGGAAGAAGGGAAAAAAATATTTACCACAATTTTGGTGGAAAACGGAACTCCGGGTTTCACGGCAAAAGTAATGCACGGGAAAATGATGTGGCGCGCGTCAAATACTTCCGAACTATATTTCGATAATTGCAGAGTTCCGAAAGAAAATATTCTCGGCGAAATCGGGCAAGGTTCCAAAATAATGCTAAGCACTTTGGATAACGGCAGACTTTCAATTGCCGCAATGGGTTTGGGGTTGGCGCAAGGCGCTTACGAAATGGCGCTTAAATATGCTAAAGAAAGGGAACAATTCGGCAGACCGATATCAAAATTTCAGATAATTGCCTTTAAGCTTGCCGATATGGCTATGAAAATTGAGCTTGCGAGAAATTTACTTTACAAAGCTTGCTGGTTAAAAGATCAGGGCGAACTTTTTGCCAAAGAAGCTGCAATGGCTAAATTATATTGTTCGGAAATTGCCAAAGAAGTTGCGGACGATGCAGTGCAGATACACGGCGGATACGGTCTTATGAAAGAATACGATGTGGAGCGGTTTTACAGGGATCAAAGACTTTTGCAAATAGGTGAAGGTACTTCGGAAATTCAGAGATTGGTAATTTCCAGATATATCGGTTGCTGACTTTATCGCATTTCAATTGCATCTAATAGTTAAAAGTTAGTCAATTTATAATTTTTACCCGGATCGGTGCATTCGTGACTTACGCCACAACAAGCATTCTATTATTTTTATTAAATGCGGAAAATTTGTAACTTTTTTGTTTCATAAACGTCAAAATGTTCGTTCGATAAAAACATTTGTTCATCGGAGAAAAAAGTATGAAAAAGTTTGTTTTAATTTTATTATCAATTACGTTCACGTTCTCTACCGGAATTTTCGCCCAGAAGCAAAAAATCCTTACTCTTGAGAAAGCGATATCGATTGCGCTTAACAAAAACACCGATGTAATTAAAACAAAAAACAATTTGGTAACGAATGAAGCACAAGTAAAGAGCGCTTACGGTGATTTACTTCCCGATTTCAGACTGGGAGGAAGTTGGAGTTGGACGAGAATCAACGACGATGATCTAGCTGTATATCGTACCGAAACGAGAAATTGGGTGCTCAGTGCCGGCGGAAATATAGTATTGTTCGACGGTCTTTCCAATCTGGCAAACATCGATCAAAAAAAGAACGATCTAGAATCTGCCGAAAATTTATTCGAAAAACTCAAGCAAGATATTATCTATCAAACAACGGAACTTTATTATAATGTATTAAATGCCCGCGAACTTGTAAAAGTGAGACAAGATAATTTAAAGTTTAACAAAAAGCTTTACGAAGATATTGTAGAAAGAAATAAAGTAGGTTCGGTGCCGATAGCTGATGTTTATACGCAACAAGTTCAGTTCGGTAACGCGCAACTGGCTCTAATACAAGCTCAAAACGATTATGAGAACGCTAAAAGTATTCTCTTGAATTTTCTCGCACTTGATATTCTTGAAGATTACAGATTGGAAGACCCGATAAGAGAAAAACAAAAAGTCGAGTTGGATAGCTATATAAGAGAATTTCAAAATATTGAAAGCATGGTAAATGTTGCTTTGAAAAACAGAAAAGATTATCTCGGCAAAAAATTATCTCTTGCATCTGCCGAAAACGGATTGACAATTGCGCAAAGCGGATTATTTCCTAATTTAAGCGGTAATTATAATTTCTCAACACGCGCCAGTTCGCCCGATGACCTTTTTACAAGACGGGAATGGTCGTTGGGACTTTCGTTAAATATTCCTATTTTCTCAAATTGGAATACCGAAGCTCAGATTCAGTTTGCGAAAATTAAAATAGAAAATACGAAAGAAGATTTAAATGCTTTGGAAAGGCAAATTAAAATAGAAATTAAACAAGGTTATTTAGATTTGGTTGCGGCAAAGAAAAGATTGGATGTAAGTACTGCAAATGTTAAAGCCGCCGAAGAAAATAGAAAAATTAATCAAGAAAGATATAACTTGGGTTCGGGAACCATTCTCGATGTTTTGCAGTCAGATAAAGATTATACTCAAGCGCAAAGCGATAAAATTAATGCTTTGTATGAATATTATAAACTTCGGGATAAACTCTTAAATTCGTTGGGAAGAATTAATCCGAACGCATTTGAAAATTAAAAATTAAAAAAAATACTAAAGGAGCTTACTGATATGGCAAATTCAAAGCCGAAAAAAAAGAAAAAAGTTCTAATATTCGGATTTCTTGCTGTTCTGCTTGCAGTGGTAATTGCTTTGATATTGTTAAATAAAAACAAAGAAAAAGTAATTAAAGTTGAAACTGAAAAAATTACAAAACGCGATATTACGCAAGTGGTTTCCGCAACGGGTACCATTAATCCGGTTGACCAAGTAATTCTAAGACCCGAAGTAACCGGGGAGATTGTGGAACTTCCGGTTAAAGAAGGCGATAAAGTAAAAAAAGGTCAGCTTTTAATAAGATTGAAACCCGATCAATATATCGCCAGAAGAAATAAAGCCAAGGCAAGTCTCGATTTTGCCAAAGCCACGCTTGCGGAAAGACAGGCATCGCTTGCCGAAGTTGAATCGAATTACAAAAGGGTTAAAGAGCTTTATCAAAAAAATCTTGCCAGCGAAGCCGATTTGGAAGCGGCGCGTTCAAGTTATCTGCGTACCAAAGCGCAAGTGGACGCGCAAATTTCTTCAGTTATGCAAGCCGAAGAGAGTTTTAAAGACGCTCAAGTTGAATTGGCAAAAACGGCAATTTATTCTCCGCTTAACGGAACTATCACCGTGTTGAATGTGGAAAAAGGAGAGCGGGTTTTGGGAAGCTCCTTCAGTCAAGGCACGCATCTTATGACGGTTGCGGATCTTAACAGCATGGAAGCAACGGTTGAAGTGGACGAAAACGATGTTGTATTAATCTCGGTCGGCGATACCGCAAAAATCAAAATCGATGCTTTCGGTGAAAAGGAATTTTTGGGAACCGTTTCGCAAATCGGCAATGCCGCAAAAGCAACTGGAATCGGAACGCAAGAAGAAGTTGTAAACTTCGATGTGAAAATCCGGTTGGATAATCCTGATTTGCAAATACGACCGGGTATGTCGTGTGACGCGGAAATTCAAACGGAAACTAAAAAAGACGTAATTGCCGTTCCAATTCAATCGGTTACTTCGAGAATGCCCAAAAGAAAAAAAGGTGAAGAAAGAAAAGCCGGTAAAAAGAAAAGAAAACCCGTTGAAGTTGTTTTCATTGTGGAAGATAATTTAGCGTTAATGAAACCTGTGAAAACGGGAATCAGCGACGATTCGTATATCGAAATTATCAAAGGCGTCGAAGAAGGTCAAATGGTCGTTACAGGACCTTACCGTGCTATTTCCAAAGAACTTCAAGACAGCACGAAAGTGATGTTGGCAAGTAAATTCTCTAAAAACGGAAACGATAAAAAAAGCGGAAGCGGGAAATAAATGAATAACATTATTAAACTGGAACATATTGCAAAAATATACGAAGTAGGCGCGGAAAAAGTTCATGCTCTTAAAGATGTTTCGTTAACCATAGATGAAAACGAATATGTAGCGATTATGGGCCCTTCCGGTTCGGGGAAATCAACGTTAATGAACATTATCGGTTGTTTGGATACACCGACGAAAGGCACTTACATTTTTACCGGTGTAAACGTAAGCGAAATGGACGACAACGAACTAGCGGAAATACGTAACAAGGAAATCGGTTTTGTGTTTCAAACATTTAACCTTTTGCCGCGTTCAAACGCTTTGCATAATGTGGAATTACCGTTAATTTATGCCGGTATTCCTAAAAACGAAAGGCAAGAAAAAGCGATTCAAGCTCTTAAAAGTGTCGGCTTGGAAGACAGAATTTATCATAAACCGAATGAACTTTCCGGTGGTCAAAGACAAAGGGTGGCAATTGCCAGAGCGCTTGTAACAAATCCGTCTATTATTTTAGCCGACGAGCCGACAGGTAATCTCGATACAAAAACCGGCGAAGATATAATGGCTTTGTTTAACGAACTGCATGAAAAAGGTCATACTATTATTTTGGTTACGCACGAAGAATATATTGCCGAACATGCCGAAAGAATTATCAGGTTAAGGGACGGTTTGATAGAGCGGGACGAACCGGTTGAAAACCGCGTAATACCGAATCATACTTTAAGTGAAGGTTGATATGAAAAGATTTTTTTTCGATTTGAAAGAAGGAATAATAATTTCGCTTAAAGCTATTGCCGCAAATAAAATGCGCGCCATTCTGACAACGCTGGGGATTATCATAGGAATTGTGGCTGTTACAACAATGTCCACCGCTATTGTAGGTTTACGGGAAGCGTTTTTGAGTTCGCTTTCTTCTTTGGGCAATGATGTTCTTTACGTTGACAAATTCGAGTGGTTCGGCTCCAGAAACTGGCGGCAATACAGAAACAGAAAAGATATAACATACGATCAATATGTAAAATTGAGAGAAATGCTTCCGGCGGATGCTTACGAAGCTATGGCGCCGAATAAACGGACTTTTGGCAAGACAGTAAAATATAAGCAAAGATCAGTTCAAGCCACGTTGATTTACGGAACAACGGAAGAGTTTATAAAAACAAGCGGCGCAATCCCGGAAAATGGAAGGTTTATGAACGAATTCGAAGTTAAAGCCGGAAGGCGGGTTTGTATAATCGGGCAGGACATTGCAAAAAATTTATTTCCGAATATGGACCCGCTAAACAAGTACATAAGGATTAACAATGTCCCGTTAAAGGTAATTGGTGTTCTGGAAAAACAAGGCAGCGCGTTTTTCGGAAGTTTCAGTATGGACGGTCAAATAATTATGCCGCTTAAAGTTTTTGAAAGGTTGTTCGGTCAAAGACACGGACGAATGTTGATTGATATAAAAGTGGCGGACGTAAATAAAATGGACGACGTTAAGGAATTGGTAACAGCCGTAATGCGAACCGTAAGAAAAGTACCGCCCGGCAAACCGAACGATTTTGCGGTTAACAGACAAGATGTATTCACCGAAGTTTACGATAAAACGGTAGGCGTTGTTGCTCTTGCCGGAATTGTAATTACGGCGCTTTCTTTGTTTGTCGGGGCAATCGGTATAATGAATATAATGTTTGTCTCCGTTACCGAAAGAACAAAGGAAATCGGAATTCGGAAAGCGATCGGCGCCAGAACTTGGTCGATTCTTTTGCAGTTTCTTTCCGAAGCCGCAATTATTTGTATGATAGGAGGCGTAATCGGTTTAATCATTTCATTCCCGTTGAGTCTTATTATTGATAGATTTTTACCTACGGCAATGCCGTTGGATATTGTTTTTCTGTCGCTTGTAATTTCGGCGTTGGTGGGAATTATTTCCGGATTTTTGCCTGCGTATAAAGCGTCTCGATTAAATCCGGTTGAGGCATTAAGATATGAGTAACATGAAAACAAATGTACAGTTGATAGAAAGCGTAAGAATGGCAATGGATTCGTTGCGCTCGAATAAACTTCGTTCCGCGCTTACGCTTCTTGGAATAGCAATCGGTTTATTCTCGATTATTGTTGTGATGACGTCAATAGGCGCCATTCAAAACAGCTTCGAAGATGCTTTCAATTCAATCGGAACAAATAATTTTATTATTCAGAAATATCCGGCAATTCAAATTGGGCACGGCGCCAGAGCAAAATACAGAAACAGAAAAGATATTACAATAGATCAAGCGGAAAGATTAAAGGAAATTACCCGCTTACCCGAAGCTGTCGGAATTACATTGCGAAGAAGTAGCCGTACGGTAAAATACTTAAACAATAAAACCAATCCCGATGTTACGCTCGTAGGAATGAATTTGGATCAATTTAAAATTGAAGATTATGAAATTGAAGACGGACGAGGATTTACCCAACAAGATATGCGCTCTTCAAAATTCGTTTGTGTAATCGGTAATGATATTGTTCAGAAACTTTTCAAAACCATTGAACCTGTTGGGCAAACAATAAAAATCGATAACGCAAAATTCGAAGTTATAGGAACCGTAAAGAAAATCGGAAGTATTTTAGGTCAAGGTCAGGATAACTTTGTCGCTATTCCTATTTCAACTTATGAAAGACTTTTTGGGGATAAAAGCAGCGTAACGGTAACCGTAATGGCAAGAAGCAAAGAATTGTTACCGAAAACAATGGACGAAGTTATCGGGGCTTTAAGGATGATCAGAAAAGTACCCGCCGGAAAAGATAACGATTTTGAAATTGTAACGAACGATCAATTAATCGAACAATTTAACGACATTACAAAATACTTTAAACTTGGAGCAGGCATAATCGCATTCATTGCATTGGTTGCGGCGGGAATCGGGATTATGAACATTATGCTTGTAAGCGTAACCGAACGTACGCGGGAAATTGGAATCCGTAAAGCCATCGGAGCTAAGAAAATTACAATCAAAACACAGTTCATTATCGAATCGATGATACTTTCCCTTATCGGCGGGTTAATCGGTATTTTATTAGGGGTTATCGGCGGAAATATCGTAGCCGTTTATCTTGGTGTAACGGTTATTCTTCCTATCGAATGGATTTTAATCGGTTTGGTCGTTACTTCCATAGTCGGAGTAATTTTCGGCGTTTATCCGGCAGCTAAAGCTTCCAATCTCGATCCGATAGAAGCGTTGCGCTACGAATAATTTTTTCCGCAATTGAATTTTTAAAAATTCCGGCTTATATTAAATCCAAAATTATTAACGGGGTGCGGTATGAACGAAACTTTCATTAACGAACCTGATGCCGGACCGGCATCTTCGCAATTAAGCGGAATTTCCCTAATGTTTTCTCAAATGATTACCGACATGAAATTCGTAGGTATGTTCATAATAATTTACGGAGCTTTAACATCGTTATCAATAATCGGGGCATTAATCGGTGTACCGCTTATTTTCGTCGGCGTAAGAATGCGTGAATCGGCTGATTTCTTTCAAACTTATCAAATGACGAAGGACAAAACCGCGCTTATAAGCGCTTTCGATGCTCAAGCAAAATATTTCAGAATTGCTAAAATTTTAATTATTATTAGTCTAATTTTAATGATTGGTTATTTTGTTTTGATTTTCACTTTTTTCACATACTTGTTTAACCAAGTGCCTGGTTACGAAAGTATAACAATGTTGTTAAAATAACGGAACAAATTGCCTTGAATTAACAAAATTCACAATTTAGATTTGTAATCGGTTTTGTTAACAAATTTACGTTAATATGAACTAAATTTACTTTTGTAAATCAACTCATAACTTAAGACAAAATTCTTGCAAAAATCGATTACATATTTCCTTTTGTTTGTTCTGCTTTTAAGTTCCATAACTCTTGCTCAAAACAAGTATCTTACTGTAAACGTTGCCGATACTTTCCGCATTAATCTCGAAAACGAATATTTTCTTTCCGCAGTAAGCGTCGTGCCGTTTTCGGAAAATGTATTATTAAATCGTAAAAAACTTTCCCGGCCAGAATATGAAATCAATTATCCCGCAAAGAAAATCAGCTTATCTACTGATTTGCAATATTCGTTGTTCGATACACTCGTTGTAAAATACCAAGCGGTCTTTATTCCGTTAAAAAAAGAATACAAAAACAAAACATTGGTTGTTCACTACGACGATTTGCACAAAGATTCGATTTTAGTTGCGGAAGAAAAATCTGTTAAACTTACTCCGGAAAGTATTTTCGGAGCGAACTTAAAGAAAAGCGGAGCCGTAATCCGCGGGTTTACGCTCGGAACGAACAAAGATTTTTCGCTTACTTCCGGGCTGCGTTTACAGCTTTCCGGTAAACTTTCCGATGACATAGAAATAGTTGCGGCGCTTACAGACGAAAACACTCCAATCCAACCCGAAGGAAACAGCGAGAGGCTTGAGGAACTCGATAAAGTATTTATTCAAATCCGTCATCCTAATGCCGAAGGAACTTTCGGCGATTACGATTTGATTACGGATATCGGGGAGTTCGGAAAAATTCACCGTAAATTGCAAGGACTTAAAGCGGTCGGGAAAGCGGGCGATTACTCGGCGTCGGTTTACGTTGCAAGCTCAAGAGGAAAGTTTACCACAAATAATTTCCAAGGTATTGACGGTGTGCAAGGTCCGTATATTCTACGCGGTGAAAATAACGAGAAAAATATTATCATTATAGCGGGAAGCGAAAGGGTTTACGTTGACGGAAGGAAAATGGTTCGCGGTGAAAATAACGATTATGTAATCGAATACTCGAATGCGCAAATTACTTTTACTCCAAAAGTTTTAATTACTTCGGCAAGCAGAATTATCGTCGATTTTGAATATACCGACAGAAAATACGAACGAAATATTTTCGGGGGAACGGCGAATGCAAATTTTTGGAAAGATAAACTGAGTCTGAAAATCGGTTACTCGCAAGAAGGGGACGATAAGTTTGCGCCGATCGATTTTATTTTGAACGACGATGACAGAAAAATATTGGAAAACGCAGGCGATGATTTTACAAAGGCTTCCAAATCCGGTGTAACGCTTGCGCAACCGGATTCTACCGACAAAGTAACCGGAACTTACACGAAAGTCGATACGGTAATTAACGGGAAAGATTTTTCCTATTACGTTTATATGCCCGGTTCGCCTTCTGCAATTTATAATGTCAGATTCAGTTTCGTCGGCGAGGGCAAAGGCGATTATGTCAAAGAAGGTTTGGGAAATTATAAATTTACCGGAATCGGAAAAGGAGCATACTTGCCTTTGGTGTTTTTGCCCTTACCGCAGTTAAAGCAAAGCGGTAACATTTTATTAACCGGTAAACCTTTTAAGGATGTTACTTTCGGTTTCGAGTTGGCGGGAAGTATGTTCGATAAAAACCGTTTTTCGGAATTGGACGACGGCGATAACGGTGCATTAGCCGGAAATATGTTTCTGAATATAGGAAAACAAAAAGTGGAAATCGGGGATGTTATTCTCGGTGAGGTAAGTTTGAAATACAACGAGCGTTATACACAAAGCAGATTCACCACAATCGACCGTTACAACGAAATTGAGTTTAACCGGAATTATAACATTACGGAGCAGACAAATCAAAATTCCGACGAAAGGCTGCGCCGTATTTCTTTATCTTTTTCGCCGGTGAAACAATTGAACATTCTTTCGAGATACGATTATCTATCGAGAGGTTCTTTACAAACCGACAGATACATAAACCAATTGAAATTACACAACGAAAAGGATTACGACATTTTTATCAATACCGATTATTTGAAAAACAAAAACAATTTGAGAAAAACAAAATGGCTGCGCAGTAACGGGAATATATCGTTTTCGTTTTGGAAAATAAAAACCGGCGTGGAATTTCTTTATGAAGACAAAAACGAACGGAATACGGAAAACGATACTTTGCTTAACTCGTCGCTTAAATACGAAGACTTATTGCCGTATTTAAGTTTGTTAAATATTAAATCACTAAGTTTAGCATTAAAATATTCGTTCAGAAATGAATATTTTCCGCTAAACGGAATTCTGCAAAAAGAATCTTGGGCGCATACGCAGATTTATTCTTTAACATATACGGGGAAGCGGTTCAAAACCGGTTTGGATATTACGGTAAGAAATAAAAAATACACATGGAACTTTGCCAAACTGGGCAGATTAGATAACGAAACAATTTTGGTAAGATCGGATTCCAGATTTAATTTTTTGAAAAGGTTTGTTTCCGGTAATTTGTATTACAACACCGCAACGGAAAAAACCGCAAAACTGGAAAGAGTTTTTATACGCGTACCGCAAGGAACGGGAAATTATGAATATCTTGGTGATTTGAATAATAATGGTATTGCGGATGAAAATGAATTTGCTCCAACAATTTATAATGCTGATTATATTTTAACAACAATCCCGACCGACGAACTTTTTCCGGTGATTAATCTTAAAGCGAATGTAAGAGTAAAATTGGAACCGTCGCGGTTGATCAAACCGAAATCATTTTTGGCAAAAGCAGTCTCTGCGCTTACCGATGAACTCTCTTTCAGAGTAGAAGAAAAAAGTAAAGAAAAGGATTTGGAAAAAATTTATCTGATGAAGTTCAGTAACTTTTTAAATGACTCGACCACAATCCACGGGTTCAATGTATTCCAAAACGATTTTTATATTTTCAAAGGAAGAAGGGATATTTCGTTACGGTTCAGATATCTTCAGCGTAATAGTTTGAATCAATTTAACACGGGAATAGAAAAAGGATATTACAGACAAAGAAGCGCAAGGCTTGATTTCAGATTGGTTAAGGAAATAAACGTCAGAAGCGAATATGTAAATTTAACCGATAATTTAATCGCTTCGGTTAATTCAAACAGGGCGAGATTGCTTACGGAGAATTTGCTTTCGTTGGAGTTTTCGTACAGACCGTTAAATAAATTGGAAATAGGTTTTAAAATCAGAACGGGAAGGGATTTGGATGAATATCCTGCTAACCCGACGATTATCGATTTTAATTCACAAACTCTGAGAATGACTTATTCGATGTTACGAAAGGGAAGAATACGGTTTGAGATTGAACGGAACGAACTTAATCCGAACACAACGGAGAATAAAATTCCGTTTGAAATTCTAAAAGGCAACACCGTTGGTAAAAACTACCGCTGGATGTTAAATTTCGATTACAGAATTGCAAGATATTTACAAATAACGGCAAACTATACCGGCAGATTGCAAGGAAGCGGAAAAGTAATAAATATTTTACGCGCTGAAGCGCGGGCACATTTCTAACCTGAGGAGAATGATATGAAAGTAACATCGTATATGATTGAAGCGCATGTATTTAAATGGGTAAGTAATGAGATTAAATACTTAATACTTAAAAGGTCGGAAGATCAAATTTATCCGGGAATTTGGCAAATGGTTACGGGCACAATCGCGGAAGGAGAAAAAGCCCATGAAACGGCTCTTCGTGAAATAGCAGAAGAGACTTCACTCAAAGCAAAAAAAATGTGGGTTGTTCCTTTTGTAAATTCATTTTATTCGTATCAAAAAGATTCGGTTTGCATGGTTCCCGTATTTTGCGTTGAAGTTGAGCGGAACGATAAAGTAATTTTATCCGGCGAACACAGTGAATTCAAATGGGTCGACGTTTCCGAAGCGAAAAAATTATTTGCATGGGAAGGGCAGCGAAGATCACTTGAAATTATAAATCAGTATTTAACGGAAGAAAATTCCGCCCTGCACTTCACCGAAATACCATTAATAAGAAGATGAGTGATATACCGTTTCAATCATATTAAATAGAAATAAATGGGACTGTCTTAAAATTTAAAAATCGTCATCCTATCCGCCAACGGTGTCTTGAGTAGAACTTGTCATCCCGTCCGCCGTCGGCGGATTGTTTCGGGATCTAAAACAAACATGTCATTCCGTCCGCCACGGCGGATTGTTTCGGGAGCTAAAATAAACATGTCATTCCGAACTTGTTTCGGAATCTAAAAAATAAACGCCACGAATTCACAAATGAAAAACCATAATCGGGATGCAAAATGTATGCTTCTCACGTCTTACGTCTCACGTTTTACGTTTGGAATTTGTTATTTGAAATTTGGAATTTCTTGCCTGTCACCTAAAAATTCATTTTATTTTAAATTTGAAGGGGAATTATGCCATGATTTTATATTGTAAGTTTTATGTAAAATTATTAAATTCATTTCTAGCAGAAATGAATGTGGTTGATTAAAACACAAAAATAATTGAAACATAAACGGGATAAAAAGTTAAGCGATTAGAAAGCAGAATAATTTGTGCAAACAGCACAACAAAATCGACTTAGTAATTTAAAAAGTAAATAGCTCATGCCAACGGAAAACAAAACAGAACGGTTTTTAGGGAGAAAGTAATGCTTGCTGATAAACAAATGGGATGTTGTTTCCTGCGGGTTAATAAATGGTTATATTACCAAACAAAAAGATTCGCATTAAAAGTTAAAATGATGGGGTTACTATGAAATTACTCAGAAAAATAATAATACACTTTTGCTTGTTGACCTTTCTATTTCATCAAACATCTTTAGGGCAGACTTGGGAAAGACTTAATGAACCGCCATCTGGATGCGATAAAGTTGAGATACTTAATAATGATATTATTGCTATATCTCATACAACTGGAGTTTCTATTTCTTTAGACAAAACAAAAACATGGTCTCATACATTAAACACTTACAATATTCTTAATTTTTTAAAATTCGATAATTCGTTGTTTGCGCTTGGTGGGGCAGACGGCCCGTTTATTTATGTATCAGATAGCATAGGCACAAATTGGAATAATATTGTGAATAGCATAATAGTTGAGCCATATGTTACAAAGATAGCTATTAGAGATTCAAATCATATTTATGCATTGGCTACAGAATTCGGAGGTGAAAATGCACATATTTATAAAACAACTGATGGTGGAACAAACTGGGTTTTACAATCAATAGAAGCTAAGGATTTTAGAATATTTCTTGCTGGCGAAGAAAATATTTTATATGGTCTTAACTATAACACTGGCTTTTATATTTCCTTTGATGAGGGTATAACTTGGGAGAACAAAATAAATGGCATCACAAGTGATGTGTTTTATTCACTTGCACAAACCGAAAATGGTGATTTATTGATATCGACAAGCGGTGGTAAAATTTATTATTCTTCTAATAATGGTGACATGTGGTTTTCTAGAACAGAATATTTTGCTGACAACTGTTCATTAATGGATATAGAAATATCATCTAATGGTAATGTTTATGTTGTGGCAGAAGATTCGGCAAGTATTTCGGTTCATAAATCAACTGATCAAGGAATTACATGGACTCAGGTTGGAAGTGATTTAGCATTACAAATTGGGTATCCACACGGTATTTATTTTGGTGACATGGCTATTTCACATGATGAAAAAATTATATTAATTGTAGACGGACGTTTATATTCGAAAGATTCTGTGTATACAACGTCCATTGAAAAAGAACGATCAATTAATGATTCTTATTATTTGAGCCAAAATTACCCTAATCCTTTTAATCCAAGCACAACCATTAGTTACTCATTACCGCACAATGGGTCTGTTCAATTAAAAGTTTATGACATACTTGGAAGAGAGGTTGTAACCTTAGTTAACAAAGAACAAACTAGGGGCAATTACAAAGTAGAGTTTAATGCTAATAATATGCCGAGCGGTATATACTTTTACAGATTACGAAGTAGTGATTTTGTAGATACTAAAAAGATGCTTTTATTGCGATAATTAATGCGTAACAACCAAACCAACTTGACCGCCGTACTAGTGCGGATTTTTTGCTAAGTTGAAGTTTGGGTTTGTTGTTAGATTGAAAAATGCTTGTCAAAAATTTGGTCGCCGTGCTTGCGTAAACGAAAAATAAGCAGGGTTTAAAAAACGAATATTTGTCGTTATGCTTGTCAATGCTCTGTGGGACCGAACAAATTATGCCAAAGGCATCACCCCAACCAATTTTTAGACATTGGGAATTTGCAACGCAGTTAGATTGTTTAATTAATAAATTACTCCACAATTGAAAAATTATTTGCTACCCCAAAATTTTATTAGTATATTTTTACGTACAAAATTTGATATAAAAAAAGGTATTAATATGAGACAAATAAATTTAGAAAGTGACATAAAACCACTATCCGAGTTTAGAGCGAATACGGCAAAATTTGTTAAACAAATTAAAAAAACAAAACGCCCTTTAATTTTAACTCAACACGGAAAAAGTACTGCAGTGTTGCTAGATGTTTCTGCGTATCAAACTCTTATTGAAAATCTTGAACTCCTTCAGGAAATCCAAATAGGGGAAAACCAGATATCCGAAGGCAAATATTTAACCCATGCCCAGGTAAAAAAAAGGATAAATGAACGATACAATAAATGAAAATAATTTGGACAGAACAAGCAGTAGGTAAGTTAGAAAAATATACTGATTATATCGCTTATGATAAACCGGAAGTAGCTTTAAAATGGGCTAAAAAGATACAAGACTCAGTTGAGAAACTTAAAGATTTCCTAATGTTAGGGAGGGAAATACCTGAAATTCAAATATCTGAAATAAGAGAGTTAATAATAGGAGAATATCGAGTCATTTATCGATTGGAAACTAACTTAATATCCATTATTACTATTTATCATTCGAAACAGCTTCTAAAAAAAACGGAAATATTGAAAAGAAAGAAAACATAAAGGTAAAAATAAAAATCTAACAATCACTTCTGTACGGACGTTACTACGCGCTGTAGAACATTTTCTTCAGACAGTTTTATTTGTTCCTGCAGCGCCGGTTAAGACTAACTGTTATACAATACTGGCATACTATTTCCCCAAAACCAAGAAAATATTATTTTGGCTCATTTACTAATTGAATTTTAGTTTATCATTAATGAATAAACGGTATTCTCTGTTACATTACAAGATTAGATCTTATAAAATTTCAAATCTTGTTAAGCATCTGAGCATCGTCTCGCGTTTTTTTTCCACTCCGTTTTTTTAACTTAAATTTTCCAAATAATTGTTTACATTTGAAATCAAAAATAAGGATTGTTATGCCTCTTTTAATCATCGGTTCCGTTGCACTCGATTCAATCGAAACTCCATTTGACAAAGTAAAAGATGCGCTCGGCGGCTCGGCTACGTATATTTCTTTGGCCTCGAGCTATTTTACAAATCCCGTTTACCCCATTGGCGTTGTCGGGGAAGATTTCCCGGATGAATATTTTAAAATGCTCGAAGATCATAATATTTTGACCGACGGGATTGAAAAGGTCCCGGGCACTAAAACTTTCCGCTGGGGAGGAAAGTACCACTATGACCTGAATTCAAGAGACACAATATTCACCGAACTTAATGTGTTTGAATCTTTCGATCCGGTATTAAACGAAAGGGCGCGGAAGAGTTCTTTTGTTCTGTTGGGAAATATAATGCCTGCTCTGCAATTAAAAGTGCTCGATCAACTTGAGAATCCGAAATTTGTTGTTTGCGATACAATGAATCTTTGGATAGAAAACACACGCGAAGATTTACTCGAAGTGCTCAAACGTATTGACGTGTTAATCATAAATGATTCCGAAGCTCGGTTATTAACTAACGAACCGAATTTAATTAAAGCCGCATCGATGATTAGAAAAATGGGACCGGAATTGTTAATTATAAAAAAAGGCGAGCACGGAGCTCTGCTTTTCCAAAACGATACCATTTTTTCGGCTCCCGCGTATCCTTTGGAAAATATTTTCGATCCTACCGGCGCCGGAGATTCGTTTGCCGGCGGTTTTATCGGATATTTGCACAAAACACGTGATTTAAGTTTTGATAATTTAAAACGTGCAGTGATTTACGGAAGCACAATGGCTTCGTTTTGTGTCGAGGAGTTTAGTACAAAAGGACTTGAAGATTTGGACAAACTCCAAATTCACGAAAGATTTTTAGAATTCCGCGAACTATCGAGGTTTGACGATGTCGAATAATTTCAAATCCATTTCATTTGACAACGATTATTTGATTTTAATAAACCAAACAAAATTGCCGCTTACCGAAGAATATATTAAAACGGATGATTACGAAAGAATTGCGCTTGCAATCGAACGGCTCGAAGTAAGGGGAGCGCCGGCTATCGGTGTTACAGCCGCTTACGGAGTTGCACTGGCATTTAAAAATAATCAGCAAAATAAAAATGAGGCTTTTACAAAAGTTTACAATCGCCTTGCGGCAACCCGTCCGACAGCCGTAAACTTGTTTTGGGCGCTGGAGGAAATGAAAAAAACTTTCGACGCCAATAGCGAACAGGATAATATTTATCAAATACTTTTGGAAAAGGCCAAGCAAATACATCAAGACGATATAAATATGTGTGATGCAATCGGCAGAAACGGTTTGGAAATCTTCGATAAAAAATCTGTTGTTTTAACGCATTGCAATACGGGACAGTTGGCAACGGGCGGAAACGGTACGGCATTCAACGTAATTAAAACCGGCTTCGAAAACGGAATGGTCGCCCATGTTTATGCGGACGAAACAAGACCGCTTTTGCAAGGTTCCCGCTTAACCGCTTTCGAACTTGAAAAAGCCGGCATCCCGTTTTCAATTATTACCGATTCAACAGCGGCATTTTTAATGAAACAAGGTAAAGTTGATTTGGTTGTGGTCGGCGCCGACCGGATTGCAGTAAACGGAGATGCGGCAAACAAAATCGGTACATACAATCTTGCGGTTTTGTGTAAACATCATAACATACCGTTTTACATTGCTGCGCCCGTTACAACAATTGATACCGGTTGCCCGACTGGTGACGATATAAAAATCGAGCTCCGCTCAAAAGACGAAGTATTAAAAATAAAAGATATACAAATCTCCAAACCTTCGTATGACGTTTATTCCCCGGCATTCGATGTTACTCCCGCCGGCTTGATTCACGGAATTATTACCGACGAGGGCTTGTTTAGGTATCCGTACGATTTTTCGGAAATTAGACCCGGGAAAAACAACCGCTAAATTTTATCTTCATTTTATTTTGCTTATCTTTTACGGTATCCAATTTTAATCGAGCGGATTTTATGTCTGAAATTTCCACTGTCAAAGGAATTGTACTAAAAAAAATCGAGTTCGGCGATACGAGTCACATTGTAACGCTTTATACGAAAGAACACGGAAAACTTTCCGCAATAATCAAAGGGTCGCGATCTTCCAAATCCAAAATGGGAAATAAAGTCGATGTAATGAACTTTGTGGAAGTTGTTCTTTACAGAAAAAAGAGCAGGGAAGTGCAAATCATTTCTCAAGTCGATCTTATCAACCCGTTTCCCAAAATAAAAGAGAATTTGGAAAAACTTAAATATGCAACCGCCGTTTTGGAACTTCTTCTTGCGCTGATTCCCGAAGACGATGTTAACGAAAGATTATTTACCGGAACGGTGAAAGCCTTAGAGAAACTTGACGAATCGGAAAAGTTGGACGCAAACATATTTGCCAAGTACCTGATGTTTTTTATAAAAGAAATCGGTTACGAAATCCAACTTCAATATTGCACGGAATGTAATGCCGATTTGAGAAAAAGTGATTCTTTTGCATTTAAGCCCGATCAAGGAATATTATGTTCGGAGTGCAAAAATTTATACGATTTCGCCGAAGGAATTACAAAGGAACATTTTGATTTACTCAATTGTCTAAACACCAAAAATTATTGTGAAAATTTTAGAAAGAGAGCAATAAAACAAATTATCAAACTGTTGGAGAAATATTTAATTTACCATATACCGGAATTTAAGGGTATAAAATCTTTTCAGTATTATTAGAGAAATAGGAGGATAAATATTCATGGAACGAAAGAATTTAATAGGTGCACTTGCGCTAATTTTGATAGGAGTAGTATTCGGAGCCGTATTGGTTTCAAGTTTCGGATGGGTTAAACCGAGTATGGCCGAGGTCCAGATTGGAAGCGAAAACCCTCCGGTTCAACAATCGATTACTGATGCAAAATCCTTTAATGATGCATTTGTCCAAGTAGCCGAAAAAGTCACACCTTCGATAGTTAAAATCAATGTCTTAAGTAAAATAAAATCCGATGTACACGATAAGTTTAAGTTTTTCTTTCCCTTCGATGACAATTTCCCAAAAGAGCAGGAAGCATCCGGCAGCGGAGTAATTATTTCCGAAGACGGTTACATACTTACAAATAATCACGTAGTAAAAAATGCCGTGGATGTGGAAGTTTCGTTGAATGATAAAAGAAGATTCAAAGCAAAAATTATCGGTACCGATCCGTTGACCGACTTAGCGGTAATTAAAATTGATGCTAAAGATTTACCCGCCGCGTATTTGGGTGATTCGGATAAACTGAAAGTCGGAACTTGGGTTATGGCAATTGGCAACCCGTTATCCTTGGCATCTACCGTAACAGCAGGAATTGTAAGCGCAACCAACAGAAGTCTGAGATTAATCAAAGACAGTTACGGCGTTGAAGATTTTATTCAGACCGATGCCGCTATAAATCCGGGTAACAGCGGAGGCGCGTTGGTAGATTTATCCGGTGCAGTGGTTGGAATTAATACCGCAATAGCAACAAGCGGAATGTCGCCAACTTATATTGGTTACGGATTTGCCATACCGATTAATCTTGCTAAAGCCGTAGCACAAGATTTAATTGCAAACGGAAAAGTAAGCCGGGGTTATATCGGAATTAAAATTTCGGAAGTCGATGCCGCAATGGCAAAAGCGGTCGGACTGGATAAACCGAAAGGTGTTATGGTTCAAGAATTAGTTGAAGGCGGTGCGGCGGAAGAAGCCGACATTAAAGCCGGCGATGTCATTCTTAAAATTGATGATAAAGAAGTTAACCAACCCAACGAGCTTCAAAGTTATGTGGCAACAAAGCGCGCCGGTCAAACGGTTACTTTAACGTTATTCAGAGACGGTGAAATTATTAAGCGCGAAGTTACGTTGAAAAAACGGGATACCGACGAAGAAGAATCGAAAAAAGTGGATGAGGAACGTGAAACCAAAAAAGACAACAAAGGTTTGGAAGAAGTTACATTTAAAGATTTGGGATTGACGGTTAAAGATATGACCGAGAGACAATATAAAAAATACGGAACAGACCATGGAATCATCATCACTGACGTAAAAAGGTTCAGCAATGCCGATAACCAAGGTTTGCGTCCGGGTTACGTTATCACCGAAGTGGATAACGAAGAAATAGATTCCGTTCAGGATTTCGAAGATATTGTCGACAGTAAAAAAGGAAAAGCAATTCTCCTAAAAGTCCGTGTGGATAAGAAAAATTCTTTCTTTGTCGGTTTGGAAATACCTGAAGAATAAAATAATTAAGACATTTCAAAATCCCGCTCCGGCGGGATTTTTTTTGCTCTTTTTGCATTTGCATAAGAGATAAGTTTTATTGAAAAACAATATAAAGTTTCGTTATCTTTGATAATAAATTCAATTAAATTTTTGGTTTCAAATGATTCGATTTCTAACTGCGGGCGAATCGCACGGTAAAGCTTTAAGCGTAATAATCGAAGGATTCCCTTCCAATTTTGTTCTTACCGAAGATTATATTAACGAACAATTAAGAAGACGTCAGCTCGGTTACGGGCGTGGCGGAAGAATGAAAATAGAAACCGATACGGCGGAGATATTATCGGGCGTAAGATTCAAGAAAACTTTGGGAACGCCGATTGCGCTAAAAATAACAAATAACGATTGGGTGAATTGGACCGGGAAAATGACACCCGGGAAGAAAACGACGGATGTGGAAAAAATAACCGTTCCCAGACCCGGGCATGCCGATTTGGTTGGGGTTTCAAAATATAATTTTAATGATATACGCAACTCTATTGAACGCTCGAGTGCAAGGGAAACGGCAGCCCGTGTTGCCGCCGGTTCCGTTGCAAGAAGATTTTTGGAGGAATTCGGAATTACCGTGGGCAGTTTTGTGGAAAGTATCGGAAGCATTTATCCCGGAAACAATTTTTTAACAAAACTTTTAAGTAACAAACTTCCGAAAAACTTTACGGGTTGGCAGCTTTCCGTAAAAGCCGATAAAAGTCCGGTGCGCGTATTGGATAAAAAACAAGAAGCGCAGATTATCGATTTAATAAAAGAAATAAAAAAGAAAGGCGACACACTTGGAGGAACTTTTGTTACGGTGGCAACCGGAATTCCCGTGGGATTGGGTTCCTTTGTTCATTACGACAGAAGATTGGATACCGATATTGCTTCCGCTATAATGTCAATCAATGCGGTTAAAGGCGTTGAAATCGGCAGCGGATTTACTTCTGCCGCAAGCTTCGGATCGGAATCGCACGATGAAATTGTAATCCGCAACGATAAAATTACGAGAAAGAGTAACAGAGCGGGCGGAATAGAAGGCGGAATTTCCACCGGACTTCCGGTTATCGTTAGGGGAGCGATGAAACCGATTGCAACTCTTATGTCGCCCATCGAAACGGTTGATTTGGCTACAAGAAAAAAAGTAATGGCGCGGAGGGAAAGGAGCGATTTTGTTGCGGTTCCGGCCTGTGCGGTTATTGCCGAATCGATGCTGGCTCTGGTTCTGGCAAAACACATGCTTATTAAATTCGGCGGTGATTCGATTGAAGAAACGAAAGATAATTTCAAAATGTATGTTCGCAAACTTGATAAAAGAATAAAGAAGAATTTTTACAAAAGAAAATGATTAAGATTAAAAAATTTATATTTAGTCCGTTTCAAGAAAATACTTATGTGTTTTGGAACGAAAAAACCAAAACTGCCGCTATTATCGATCCGGGATGTTTGGAAAGACGCGAAGAAGAAGAATTGGCAAAATTTATAGAAGACGAAGAATTGCAAATCCGTTATTTGTTTAATACCCATTGTCATATCGACCATATTTTCGGGAATGCTTTCGTTAAGTTAAAATACGAATGCGTTTTCTATGCGCCGGAAAAAGATTTGGAATTATTAAATAATATGGAAGCTCAAGCCGGGGCTTTCGGAGTGAAAGTTAAATTGTCTCCCAAGCCCGATAAATTAATCACCGGCGAGTTTGAACTCGATTTTGACGGTATTCCCGTAAAATTTTTATTTACGCCCGGGCATACACCCGGAGAATTTTCAATTTATTTGCCGACGGAAAATATTTGTTTTACCGGCGATGTGCTTTTCCGGGAAGGAATAGGACGCACTGATCTCTGGGGAGGAAATTATTCCGTTTTGATGGATTCGATTAATAATAAATTATTAACTTTGCCGGGGGAAACTAAAATATTACCTGGACACGGCGAAGAATCCACAATTAAATACGAAAAAGAAAATAACCCGTTTCTTTGAATATAATTAACACACATAAATTTACCGTATGCAAAAATCAAGAAAAAAAGAAATTCTAAAACGTTTAAGAGTTTCGTTTGCTATTACGCTATCAATATTATTTGTTTACTTTCTTTTTTTCGAAGTTATTATTCCCGATCCCAAATTTTTACCGAGACCATCGGTAATATTCGAGGCTTTCCCTTCGCTTTGGTCGGATTATCATCTGCCTTCGCGATTCGCGGTTACATTTTCCGTTGTTTACTTTTCGCTTTTCGGAAGTTACATCCTTCTTCATTTAATGAGGGTAGGCATCATAAAATTTCATTACTTATTTCCCGAATTGCTAAAACTTCCTAATGTATTACGGTATTTTCCCACGTTTTTTTTCATGCTTCTTTTTGCCCATTGGTTTGGCGGAAATACGTTAGCTGAGTTTGCATTCGGTTTTATATATGCTTTTGTAATTTTAGTGTTGGCTCTTCTCCGTGAAATACCAAACGTAAAACAAGAATATCTCGATGCCGCAAAAAGTCTTAAACCTTCCTACCATTCTCTAATTTCGGATGTAATATGGAAATATTGCCAACCGGTGGTAAGCGGAAAGGCGGAAGACTTGCATTACAGCATTTGGATTGTGGTAATGATTTATGAAATTCTTGCCCAGGAAAACGGAATCGGCTCTATCTATTTTGAAGCCTTAAAATATAAAGATCTTCCGGTAATTATTTTACTTGGAATCTTGATGAGCTTTGTGATTTTATTCGGTAAAATAGTTATCAAACGGATTGAAGAAAAAATAGTTTTTTGGGAAAGTTGATGAAAAATACCAAACTGGAAATAATAAACGTTTCGAAAGAGTATAAAGACGACTTCGGTTTTAAAGTAAGCCTTTTGGAAAATATTTCTTTTGAAATTTCCCCGGAACGTTGTTCGGCTGTTATAGCTCCCAAAGGTTCTGGAAAAACTTCGTTGTTGAAAATAATTGCCGGCTTGGAAAATCCTACAAGCGGACAAATTATAGAACACCGTTTTATGAATATTGTATTTATCCCAACCAAACCTTCTTCTTTTCCGTGGTTTTCTGTCAATGAAAATCTGAAGTTCGGTTCCAAATTGGAGAGTGAGGATGAATTAAAGAACATTGTTAAGATTATTGGACTTGAAGGTTACGAAAACCATATACCGCATAACAAAAGTTTGGGATTCAGATTCAGAATTGCCATGGGAAGGGCATTGGCAAACAAAGCCGATTTAATTATTCTCGACGAACCCTTTAACGAAATGGAGATTGTTACCAAAGAGGAAATGTATGATTTGGTGCGGAATATTTTCAGGGAATATAAAATTCCGTTTTTAATTGGCACCACAAACATTACGGAAGCAATATTCCTTGCCGATAAAATCCATCTGATGAAGAAAAATCCCGGCAAATTAATTGACGAATTGGATGTTGATTTGCCGGCCGGTAGAAACGTGCAAATTCTAAGCGAACCGGATTTTAATGAAATCAGAGTGAAAATTGAAAATATATTCAAAACGAAAGAATCGTATAAATCATTAAATTTTTACATTTAACGGAATTGTGATGAAAGAAAAATTCGAAAAACTGAACGAACTCCGCAAAGAGGCGCAATTGGGCGGAGGAGAAAAAAGAATTGAATCCCAACACAAAAAAGGTAAATTAACCGCCCGCGAGAGAATCGAATTGCTTGTCGACAAAGGAAGTTTCGAAGAAGTGGATATGTTCGTAAGGCATCAAACGAGGGAATTCGGATTGGAAAATCAAAGGTTTTTAGGCGACGGCGTGGTAACCGGTTTCGCAAAGATAGACGGCCGGCCGGTTGCTTTATTCAGTCAGGATTTCACCGTGCTCGGCGGCTCACTTTCCGAAGCGCACGCGAAAAAAATTGTAAAAATTATGGATATGGCAATGAAGCTGGGAATTCCCGTAATCGGAATAAATGATTCGGGCGGGGCAAGAATTCAAGAAGGTGTGGTGAGTCTCGGAGGTTACGCCGATATTTTTCTGAGGAATACTTTGGCATCCGGAGTCATTCCCCAAATTTCGGCGGTTATGGGTCCTTGCGCCGGCGGCGCGGTTTACTCGCCTGCCATTACCGATTTTATTTTTATGGTGAAAAATTCAAGCTATATGTTTGTAACCGGTCCGAACGTTGTAAAAACGGTTACGCACGAGGAAGTAACTTTCGAAGATTTGGGCGGCGCAGATACTCATTCCACCAAATCCGGTGTGGCTCATTTCAGTTACGAAAGCGAAGCGGAAACATTTCAGAATATCAGAAAATTGATGGGCTATTTGCCGCTCAATTGGCGTGATTTCCCGCCGGAAAAAGAATTTGATTTCAACGCGAATTTGGAATTACCCCAATTGGATGAAATTGTTCCCGATAACCCGAACAAACCATACGATATGTACGATGTGATAAATGCGCTTGTGGATGACGGGGAATTTTTGGAAGTTCATAAAAATTTTGCTGAAAATATAATTGTGGGTTTTGCAAGAATCGGCGGAATGTCCGTTGGAATTGTTGCAAATCAACCTGCGGTTTTAGCGGGTGTTCTTGATATTAATTCATCGAACAAAGCCTCGCGGTTCGTCCGTTTTTGCGATGCGTTTAACATCCCGCTGCTTGTTTTGGAAGACGTTCCGGGATTTTTACCGGGCACCGACCAGGAATGGAACGGAATAATAAAGAACGGAGCGAAGTTATTGTTTGCCTTTGCAGAAGCCACTGTTCCCAAAATTACGGTGATAACCAGAAAAGCATACGGCGGCGCTTACGATGTGATGAATTCCAAACATATTCGCGGCGACTTCAATTTCGCATGGCCTTCCGCCGAAATAGCGGTTATGGGTCCGAAAGGTGCCGTGGAAATTATTTTTAAGAGGGAAATCGAAAAAGCGGAAAACCCGGAGGAAGCATTGAACGGATTTTTGCAAGAGTATGTTGAAAAGTTTGCCAATCCTTATATTGCCGCCGAGCGTGGTTATATTGATGATGTTATTTTCCCGCGTGAGACCAAAATAAAAATTATTAAGGCTTTGCAATTACTTAAAACAAAAGTCGATACGAATCCGAAAAAGAAGCATCCGAATATTCCGTTGTAGGATTATGAGCTTCTAAGACTGTAAACTGCTGCTTCTTCCGTGTAATATATATCAAAAACTTCTATTAAACTGGTCGCGGTAAATGAAGCCGGAATATTGTTTTCGTTCATTATTAATTTGAGCTTTCCGTTATTTGCTTTCAATTTTTTCAAAGCAAAGATTAACGCTCCGATGAAAGTGGAATCGATTATTTCAACTTTTCTCAAATCAACTACCATTTTCTTAATTCCGCTCTCAATTTTTTCGGAAACGAGATTTTTGAATTCCGGAGCTTCGTAAGATGTAGCCCTTTCGAAATTTAATTTTATCATTACAACATCGTCAGTTAAATTTTCACTTTTGAAATATTCAAAAGCTTGAGGTATTACCGGACTTCCGCCCAAAAATACTCCGCCAGAACTGCTATGTCTCAATAAATAATCTTTCATTGTATAACTCCATTATTTTTGTTTGCAATTAATGAAAAATCGGACTTGAAATTTGTGCTCTGGAACAACCGTGTGATAGGGATCAAATAATGTATGTTGGGTATGTATCGGGTGCCGGAAGGACGGGTTTACAAAAAAGCGATTAGAAAATTCTAACCGCTTTTGTAAAAAAAATGATAGTGGATTAACCTTTAATTTTTTTCATAAAACCCCAGGTATATGCAAGAGCCATTAAAAACAAAAGGGGAGCAAGAATAGCCATTACAAAATCTTGAGAAAAGAATAAAAATTGTTTGCCCGATTTCAAAAATGCGAGAGCAATTCCACCTAAACCGATTAATACACCACCGATGGTAACACCGATAAAACCGCTAGGAGCTTTCTTGTCTCTAATTGTAAGAATCGGGATGAGGAAAATTGATAATCCGGCAACGGAATGAACAATAATTAATGTAATTACTTGAAGACCGTGTGACACATCCGTAAATCTTGTTAGAATAATTGCTATTAGTCCGATAACGGCAAAGATTTTATAGGGTTTACTCAGTTTTTCGTAAAATTCGCAATATAAGCCCAGAGAAAGAGCAAGGGGAATAAATGTAGTTACTACAATTACCCACGGACTTGGCAAAATACCCCAACCTAAGAGAATAAGCAAAACCCCTGCAACCAGTAAAACCAAAAATGCAACCATATAAAATATGTTGGCTTTCGGTTTCGGGGTTTTTGATTGAAATTCTTGATAAAATCTAAAAACAAGGTATGCGGCGGTTAATCCGGTAAGCAAAAGCATTAAAACGTCGAAGAGACTCATTTTGTTTCTCCTTTATTTGTGAAGAGTAGATTTATTTATTATTTAATTCTCTTCTACCTAAGGAGCTAATATCAGATAAAAAAATCCTATTACAATTATACAAAAAAAATATAAATAGACAAAGTTATCTTAATAGCAAAAACATAATTTTTTAAATTCAATTATATATAAAATGCTATTTAGATTTGTAGCCGGCGTAAGCAAGGGTAAACCAACCACCGACAAAAGCAATACCGCCGATCGGTGTAATGTAGCCCATTTTTATTTGTAGAAAGGCAATTATGTACAAACTTCCGGAAAAGAATAAAATCCCGATTAAGAATAAAATACCGGCAATGTTAAGCAACTTGGTTTGTTCTTTGAAATAATTATAAGAAAGCGCTACGGCAAATAGTATTAAAGCGTGATGCATTTGGTAGCGGACTGCTTTTCCGAAAGTGATAACGGCATTGTGTTGTTTTAGAATTTCAGCGCCGCCATGAGCGCCGTACGCTCCAAATGCGACTGCAAGTCCGCCTAAAATTGCGGCAGATATAAAAAACAGCTTTTTCATTTTGAATCCCTTGTTAAAATGATATGACTAATTGTATAAAACCTTGAGTAGTGTTTTTTCCCGTTAATTTATTTGCAACTATTTCTGCCCTAATCGAAATGTTGTCGTCAAAGTCGTAGCCGAGCGTAGCAGAGTATCTTTTTTGGGAATCATTTAGTTCTTTGTTGGTAGAATCGCATTCCCAACCGCCTGCCCGTAACGTAAGAAACATAGGAAAACTAATTAATTTTTCAAATCTGGTTAGAATTTGAACATAACCACCGTAATGCATTTTATCGTTTAATACTTCATCGGGTTTGCCTTCGTAAACACCTTTCATCCAGAGAAATTCCGATTTAATTTCGATAATATCGATTAAAATTTGTAAATCGATACCGCTTAACCAATCGTTTATTTGTTTCAAGTCTTTTATGTCTGCGGAATGCGAAAATCCGATTTCCAAAAAAGGGAAAAATTTATATCTGATATTTCCGCCAAAACTAATACCTTCTTTAAAACCGTTGACTGCCCAAACCTCGAATTTTAATTTTTCGAAAAATACATGAAAATCTATTCCCACATCGTTCCATCCGGCAATTGTTTTTTCAATCACCAGGGGTTGCGAAATTGTTGGTCTATCCGGCGATGCGTAAGAAAGGTAATCCAATCCGAACGGCATATCGAATTTACCGATTTGAAGGGCAGAATGTTCATAAACTTCTTCCCGCCTAGGATGTTTTCCCCGGCTATCGTCAAAAGCGTAATGGATAAAAGCCATAGCCAATTCCATTTGTCCCGAGTTGCTGTTATACGCAACGGCCGTTCCAACCGAATAATGTGATCGGTTTTCGTAGCTTACATCTAGTTCGAATTGATTTATGTAAAATTGTTTTGTTTCTTTGGTGGGTAATTTGTTTATCCCGATTACATCGAAAAATCCGCTGATTTCCATTTGAGCCGTAGTGTTTACCGCTAAAAAGAAGAATAACACAAACATAATGCCGGATGTTTTTGGAAAATTCATTTTATTCCGGATAAATTAATTTTTCTTTACATAAACTTTCGAAGATTTTAATTGTAAAGACCAAAATTCTTTATGATAAACAAAAGCGGCTAAGAACAAAGCCAAACCTATACCTACGTAAACCGGAGCTAAGATAAATTTCGGGATTAATTCGGTTGATCGCATAATAAAACCCATCGACATCATTACGGCAACTAAAAAGTACATTTGCCAACGTTGGAATGCGAATACGCACACTTTTTCGGGATATTTGGAAATCCTATTAATGTTTTTTACCGCCAAGTGTCTGAATCCGAACCAGGATATAATTAGTCCCAGCACTCCACCTGCCGAATAAGCAAATCCGATCTGCCAAAGTTCGAAATTAGCAAACCATTTGGCAGCAATTAAATTGAGCAATATACCAACAATGTTCCAGATAACCGCAGAGAGCAAGATCAAATATTTTCTATTTACAGCAGGTTTAAATTTTCTCATATTGTAATTTAGTTTAAGAAATAGAAAGAGCCGTTTTCCGGCTCTTTCTATAATCAAACTTACAACCTATAATTTAACTCGAAATAAAACATATTAAATTCAGCTTCAATTTTATTAGCAGGCGTAGTATTTGAAGTAACTTCGTTGTGCAAACCTCTGGTATAAGAAATTGTTGAAAGAAGATTTTTATTCCACGCTTTTTGAATACCAAGAGAAATATGATGTTCCACTACGGCAATTGAACCTAGGTTGTTATTTACATCTTCTTCCCCGATAGGTGTAGCACCATAAGACCATCCTGCAAGAAGTTTTAATCCTTTATGAGGCACAAATTCCGTTCCCAGGGAATAAACCATTTGATCTTCCCAACCGAAAGATAAAGGAATTACATATCCGCTTGGTGAAGTAAGTTCGATTTTTTCCATAACAGCAGACTGGTTAATCCACTTTACATCACTTTCAATTAGTAGCTGATTATTGGGAGTAAATGATATTCCGAAAGCTATTTGCTGCGGGCTATTCATCTCCATTTTGTAAATCCCATCTCCACCTGCTGGGGGCAACAAACTTGTACCGTTAAATTCATATTCCGCAATTTTCATTTCCGAAATATAAGATAAACCAAGTTGTAGTAAGGAGCTGGCTTTAAAAATTAAACCGACACTACCTCCGAAACCCCATCTTTCGGACTGTGGCAATATAAATGCAGGGGATTTTAAGGCTAGAGATTGATTCCCAATTTGTAATGAAATACCGACAACAAAATTTTCATTTATGCTGTATGCAATTGTAGGCGTTATTTTTAACAATCCCTTTTTCGTAACTATCGATACGTTTTCCGGAAAAGGAGTACTTGGATTATCTAATAGGGTAGTGGCAGGAAAATCTGTCCCTAAGCCGGATACTCCTCCGGCCGCCATACCAATTGTTAAATTTTTACTAATTCGTACTATTACTCCATTCCCCATACCTAAATAAGCGTTGGCGCCGCTTTCCGTTGTTTTTTCCATAGGAGTATTTATTGCACGAGTAATTTTTCTGGGGGGATTAATTACTCCAAAGCCCATATCGAACTCAATCTTATCGAATTTTAGAACCCCAATAGCGGCAGGATTATAAATCATGCACGGTGCATCAACTGGGGATGCTATAATAGAACCGCCTCTCGCAAATTGTAATGCAGTCACACCAATCATTTGGTCAGCTTTTTGCGCCCAAATAAATGACGGTAAAACAAATAATATTACTATTAATATTTTTTTCATTTTCAATCCTCAAAAATTTAATAAGAGTAAAATTTTATTTACTACTCTTCTATAAACATTTTTCTAAAAACAGGAATTAAGAAAATAATCAGTAAAACAAGTGAAAGAATTCCGCCTACAAACCATTCAAAAGAACTTCGTACGAAATAAACATAAAATCCCATCATTGCCGTAGCAAAGGCGGTAGTTAACACCATATAGTAAGCGAATTTTTTCTTCATTGCCAAAAACGGAATGGCAAGAATCATTAAATATGATGAAATGTAGTTTGCATATCCTCCAAGCAATAGGGCTAAAGTATTTGGATTATATGTGGGTTTGGAAAATTTAACAATTTGCGGAACCACCTTAAGATCTTTTGTAACAATATCAACAACTTTATCGGGTTGCAAAGAATCGATTTGTGCTTGTGAAATTGTTGTTAAAGCCAATGCATTGTAGTAATCCAAGTTTGTAAAATAATTACCAAGCGGATTAAAATCTCCCGGAGGATTTGCAGTTAAAAGTTCGGGAATAAAAATGAAATATCTTACACCGTGCTGACCATTCATGAAAACCATACCGGCAACAATTCCGAGAAATGTGTAGGGGATTAAGCGAAGTATTTTGTTTTTTATAGTATCTTCGTCTAATAGTAAAAATATGTAGTAAAAAAGTAAACCGAACAGCATCACCCATAACACCGGTGCTGCTGGGGATGTTCCGGCTGGAGGTGGGAGAATTCCCGGTACCGGACCTTTCGAGTAATCCGATACGACCAATACCATCCAAGGAATCCACATCGTCATTCCGGCTACCGAAGGAATTGCGGCTAAACCGAGCATAATACTCCTTGCCCATTCATTCCCTTCGTAGATTTTTTTTGCTATTACAATTGCCAATGCGCCCCCAAGCCAAAGCATAACTAACCAGATGCTGTATGTTGCGCCGAGAATCGGGACTGCGGGATAAAAATCGGGATCAAACGGAATTAATCTTTCCATTACATTTACAAGTGCTAATTTTAATGTTTTCATCCCTAGCGTTGGCATAACAAACATCATTAAAATACCGGCAATTACGGCTGTTACAGCCATAATTGTTCTTTGTTTCTTTGTTGTTTTGTGCAGCATACCTACCCTCCGTTTTATGTTTTTGATGTCCCCCTTAGAAATAAGTAAATACTCACTTATTTTTATGGGAAATTCTTTATTTCTTGCTCATTGATTGCATACACTAATTTTCCGATAGTCCAAATACAAATAAAACAGTAGTCATAAAAAGAATAAGGGGAAATTGCTCATATATTTTTTCTTTTAGATTAATAAATTTGTTTAATTTATTTAAGCCTAACAAAATTCCTGTAATGCCGATTAATGAACCGCCCAAACTAATAGCTAAAATTTTATATCCGGTTTTTCCGCTACAAAATAAAAATAGGGGAAGTAAAAAGATTACGGAACCGGCTAAGAAATGAATTGCACCTAAAGAAAGTGCCGAAATTTTGTTTTTTCCGTATAATCTTACTACCATTGCCACAAAGAAACCTATGCCGATTACGGCTATAAAAATTTGAGGTTGTTCAAGTTTATCGGTAGCCAATCCAAGAGAAAGTGTTATTGGAATAAGCGAAGTTACGATAGCCACGTAATCGTTTTCCATAATTTCGAAACCCATTAACAAAAGTAAAATACACGCAAGCAATAAAACACCGAACGATACGGTATAAAAAGCGGTAGTAAGATCGGAATAAGTATCCATTCCGTTTGCAATTTTGTATCCCGCAATTATACTTGTTGCCAAGTATGTTAAGCGATTGAGCATAATTATCTCATTAAAATAAAGTTCCGAAAATAACAAGAAGCATTGATCCGAGCATGTATAAAGAAGCATACTTAAAAAGTCCGAAGTTCACATTTTCGGACGGTTTAAATACGCTGGCAAATGCAAGACCGATAATACCTACGGTTAAAACGGCGAACAACCTTAAATAACCCCACGACAATCCGATTCCGTAAGCTACCAAAGCAATCGAAATTGCAGCTCCCAAACTTGAGAGAGCAATTATAATTCTCGTTTTATGTTCTCCGTATGTCGAGGGGAAGGTCGGGACGCCCGCTCTTTTGTAATCTTCAAAATATTTTATGCTGAATGTTAAAATATGTGTCGGTATCCAAAGTAGAATTGCCAGCGAGAATAAAATTCCAATTACATCAATTTCGCCCATACCGAGTGCTCTGCCGGCTAAAATTGGCATGCCTCCCGAAATTCCGCCCCAAACAATCGACCAAGCAGTTTTTCGTTTCAACCAAATTGTATAAATCACCACGTCGATAAACAGTCCGGCAAAAACTACAATTCCGAAAATCAATGACATACTAAGTGCCAAGCTAACACCGATACCTGAAATTAATAATCCAACAATTAATACTTCCTTGGGTGAAACTTTTCCGGATGGAAGTGGTCGGTGTTTTGTTCTGTTCATTTTAGCGTCAATATCGCGGTCGTACCACATATTTAGTAAAGTACTACCGCTAATACTTAAAAACAAACTAACGGTTAGTCCAAGTAATGTTGACCAATTCATAACCGGACAACGGGCACTCGCATAGCCCGTTATTCCGGTAATTAATAACAAACCGGTTTGTAAACTTTTAATTAACGGTCTGTAAATAGCCAAACTTCCTTTTATTTTGGAAATGATTTTCATTGGTTGTCCGTTTGATTATTATTTTCTTGTGGTTCCGGTTTAACATCTCTGGCGCAGCGGAAACCAACGTACATACTGTAAAAACTTGGTCCGGCACTGTTTCTTGCCCAAGTGAATAAATTGTATTCATAGTTAGTACGACTGCCGCCACGCATATACCTGTAGTGCATATTCGGATAATCGTCGCCGCACCATTGCCATACGTTTCCTGCCATATCGTAAAGTCCGTACGGACTTCTATTATCCAATGTTTGATATCCGTCGTAGTTTTTACCGTTAAAAAATCCGACAGGAGTAGTGGTTATATCTTTGTGAAAGATTTTTTCAAACAAGTTATGACTACTATTGTAATTAGCTATATTCGGAGAAATTTCCTCACCCCACGGGAAAGTCCTTCCGTCTTTACCACGTGCGGCTTTTTCCCATTCGTTTTCGGAAGGTAACCTCCAACCGTAGAATTGAGCATAAGCATTAGCCCCGAACCAACTTACAAATGTTACCGGATGGTTTTCATATCCTTTAATTACGGAAAATTTATTTCCGTCATATTTTATACGGATTCCGGGTTCTTTTAAGTACATATAAACTTTATCACCCGCAGTAATTTTAAATTCATGTTTCCAACCGTCGAATGGATCACCTGGATAATAACCCATAATCGAATCGTTAACGATTTTAATTTTGCCCGCTTCCAAAGCTTCGCTTAGATAGTTAGCATATTGTTCATTTGTAACATCGGTAACCATAATTTCGTACGGTTTTTCAATTATTGTTTTATGTCTGTGTTGACCTTTCATAAATTCACCGGCAGGAATTTGTACCCATTCGCTCGGATTCACGCCGGTCTCTATGTATTTGATAGGTTCGAGTTCTTTGAACTCTTGTGCAATACAAGACGACAAAAGGAAAAGTACAAATACAAACGAAGGTAAGTTTATCTTTCTCATTTTTCCACCTCCATTTCTACATTAGCGTCTTTTATCGGTTTGGCGGGTAAAATTCTATTTATTTCAAGTTCTGGATTTTCCGCTTCCTTTTTCCACAAAGCTTCTTGTTTAAATAAGTCGAATAAACGCCAACCTAAAAATATTGCCAAGACGACCAGAATAATTCCCAAACCGAAATCCATTGCTAGCATAGTATAGTTAACAACGGGCGCTTCGAAATATTCTTTTACAAATAGCCGTTTCATCGAAAATACCGTTGCAGCAGCAAAGGCTAAATCCGAACCGATAATTAAAATCCAGCCGGCCCATTGCCTGACTTTTCCTTTAAGTCCCGAAATATCCCAATAATACATGATAATTATAGTAGCAATTAATGCGGCAAGAATATGCCAATGACCGGTAAGTGTAATTCTTTCTTCCCGTGCCGGCCAAACTCTAAAGATTTTATCTAATTTGATTGCCATGAAAATTCCTACACCGCTTACGGTGAAATTCATGAAAACCATTTGCCAACCGGGACCGAATTTAAGCGGGTCTTTAAACAAAGCTCTTATTTTATCCATAAAAGTAGGTTTGTCTTTATCCGCAGTTCCTTCGATTATTAATTTTTTCCAAGAGAAAATAACAAATAGCAATGCCGCTAACATTACACCCACGGAACCGACATAAATAATAGTATGTGCCCAAGGAAGCCAAACTACCGATAAAGCCCCGAGGGTAAGAGTGATAGAACCGACAATCATTAAATACATAGCCCATTTGTGTAGTGCACCTTTGAAATCGAGCCATCTACCTACAATCAAAGTAATTGCAACCGCAACTAACGAAAGCATAATATGTAAATGTCCGATAATCGCTTTTTGTAAAGCGGTTTTGTGAGGATTGCGGATTAAATTTTCGGCAAGAAAAGTTTCATGACCGTTTTTCCAATACGAACCTGTCACTGCACCCCACATAGCCGAAAGTAAAGTTAATACTGCCATTGTAAAAAATGCCAAGCGTTCCAAATCCACTCCCGATTTAGTGTGTGCATAGTCACTGTCGGGAGAAAGGTAATACTCTTTATTCCACGGCCAGAGTGCAACCGCAAGTGAAACACCTGCAAAGAAAATTAAAGATTGCCCGACCAAAAACAATCCGTGGAAAATGTATTCATGACCGAAATAAGCAAACCATAAACCGAAGACCATTGCCGTTATATAACCGACAGTTATGGTTGCATTTATATTTGTTTGCTGATGTTTTTTCATTGGAACGAGAGAAGTAATAAAATAAACTTCAATTGCAAGCACAGCCATTGCAATTGTATGATACAGCATTATAATTCTTCCTTCACGCTCCCAATGATTCAATTCCATACCCAAAGTTCTAACTGTAATATCCCGAACTCCCCATTCGACCATTGGACCGGAAAGAGTTCCCCAAACTGCAGTAACAATCGAAATTAACGATATAGCAACAAGAACTAATCCTTTGGTGGAACGAAATAGAAAATTAAACCGGTTTAGTTTTTTCATTATATTTTACCCTTGAATTAGTTAACAAAAAATTAGTCCATTTTAATAGTTAAGATATATTTGACTGTGTTTAGTAACTTATTACCTTCTTTTATAATGTCACCCTTAAAATTAGACAATCTCCATTTTGTTACTGTATATCTAATCGATCCTATAATTATTTTAACAAGTTCTTCTTTCCGGATTTTTCCGTTAATAATTTCGCCTGAATCTTGTCCGCTTTTAATAATACATAACAGCGCTTCTTCGTGCATATTTAATAACTTCTTGACTTCTTTCGAAAGGGAATGTTTGTTTTGAAAAATAGACTCAGAAAAAATTACTGAAGCAACCGAAGGTTTCTCAGCAAAGAAGTTAAAGTGATGGTTGAAAATTTTAGTTATTTTTTCCATAGCAGGGTATTTTGTAGAGCAAGCATTCTCCAAGGTTTTGGACGCTTCGGCTTGAAAAATCTTTATGATGCTAAGCAAGATTTCTTCTTTGCTTTTGAAATGACGGTAGATAGCGCCTTCCGTAAGTCCAAGTTTAGCAGCAAGATTTTTTATCGTAAATCCTTGAATACCACGTTCGGCAATTAAATCGATTGATTTATCGATTATTTTAAATTGCATTTCGGTGAATTTCATTCTAAAACTCTACCGTAAGTAAATGACCACTTACAAAAATAAGATAAAATACTCTGATTGTCAATAAACGGATAATGTATCTTTTTTATTTTTTTGATGATGGATTTTGATGTTTTTTACCATTCAACTGTTCGGTAAATATGGATTTTTAATTATTATTCTCAAAATTATAAAATACTATTGCGACTAAATCATTAATTAACTAAGTATCTTCAATTTAGTCTAATTTTCCTTTCTTTTTACTCGATAATATAATCAAAGAAAATACTCGACTAATTATGGAAAGAGAAAAAGGCGATCTGGGAACCAATAATTTTTTAAGTAAATACTCGAATTAATTATTTCAACTAACCCATAAAGAACTTAAGATACTTGAATCATTTGATACTACCGATATTTGTATAGCTGCATACTCTCCGTACAATTATGGGGAAGATTTTATCTTCACTTATTTTAACCAAGCTGCTGAAAAAGCAGAAGGAATATCAAAAGAAAATGTATTGGGTAAAAAACTTACCGAAGTTTTCCCCGGTGTGGATGAATTTGGGTTACTGAAGGTTTTTAGATATGTTTTGGATACGGGGAAGGTCAGCATCATCACCTTGCATTGTACAAAGACGAAAGGCATACGGGGTGGCGTGAGAATTTTGTTACAAGATTTCCTTCAGGAACAATTGTAACATTCTATTTCAATCAAAATAAAATAATAGACGTTCTAAACGAATCTAAAGAGAAAAGCAAAATTATTGAAAAATTTTTGGAAAACATTCAAACCTACGTGTGCATTTTTAATGAAGAAGGTAAAATCAAATTCGTTAACAAAGCTTTATTGGATGATTTGGGATATACTCTTTCGGAGGTTAAAAAACTAAAGGTTTTTGATCTTCGAAAGTTTGACAAAGCAATTGACTTAAAAGAATACCTTCGAAATTTACAATATAAAGATGTCATTGATTGTAACGCACCTTACATTAGTAAAACCGGACAAATTATTTGGGTTAAATCCAAAGTTTATAAAATCAAGTTGTTCGGTGAAAATAATTTTGCTTCCTTTTCACAAAATATTAACTACGAAATTGAAACCGAGCAAATACTACAATTACAAAGTGCTGCATTAAGAGCCACAGTAGATGGCATAATCATAACCGATAAAGAGGGTAATATACTTTGGGTTAATCCTGCATTCACAAAATTAACAGGCTATTCAAAACACGAAGTACTAAGAAAAAATCCTCGAATTTTAAATTCGGGACTTCACCCGAAAGAATTTTATGAAAATTTGTGGAAAACGATTCTCTCGGGAAAAGTTTGGAAAGGAAAAATAAAAAACAAGAGGAAAGACGGTTCTATTTATATAGAAGAAATGTCAATAACTCCGATTCTGGATGAAAATGAAAAAATTAAAAACTTCATTGCAATTAAACACGATAAAACTGCCGAAGAAGAAGCTTTTCGAGAACTAAAAGTAAGTGAGGAAAAGTTTAAAGTTATAACCCAAAATGCAATAGAAGCTATAATTACGATGAATGAAAACGGTAAAATAACAATGTGGAATCCTTCGGCAACAAAAATGTTCGGATACACGGAAAAAGAGGCTTTAGGAAAAGATTTACATTTGCTGATTGTACCCGAAAAATATAGAGATGTCGCTTACAGAGGATTGAATAGATTTTTCAAAACAGGAGAAGGGAAAGTAATTGGGAAAACAATTGAATTATCCGGTTTAAAAAAATCGAATGAAGTATTTCCGGTCGAATTATCTCTTTCCAAAGTACTAATCAAAGACAAATGGAATGCTATAGGAATTATCCGCGATATATCAAAGCGAAAATCATATGAAATGATGTTGAGGGACAAAGAAAAAAGATTTGAAGATTTAATTAGATTGGCTACGGTTGGTATTTACCGATTCGATAGAAAAGGAAAAATTTTAATGATAAATCCTGCATTGGTGAGGATTTTAGGTTATACCGATGAAAGAGAAATTTTATAACTCGATGACAAAAACATTTTCCCTAATCTCGAAACAAGGAACCGTATGTTACTTTGGCTTAAACAAGGAAAGAAAATTTACGGTTACGATACTCAGTGGAAAAGAAAAGATGGAACGATTGCCGAAATGCAAGAAAGTGCTTGGCAGATATATGATCTGGAAGGAAATTTTGTTTACTACGAAGCGATTGTTGAGGATATGACTGAACATAACCAATTTATGCAAATGCTTCAAGAATCGGAAAACAAGTATAGAACATTGTTAGATAAACTCAACGATGCAGTTTATTTGTTAATCGACAATAAGTTTGAACTCGTAAATAATAAGTTTCTTGATTTGTTGGAAATTGAGAAAGAATATCTTAAATCCAAAGATTTTAAGCTATTTAATTATATAGCACCTGAGAGTAGAAAAGAAGTTTTAGAAAGACAAAGAAAGTTAAAGAATAATGAAAAAGTAAATCCCGTATATGAATTTACTTTGGTTACGAAAACAGGCAAGAAAAAAGAAGTAGAAGCTTCCGTCGGCTATATAAATTACAAAGGTAAAATTGCAACGCAAGGCGTTCTTCGTGATATCACGGAAAAAAGAAGTATGGAAACAGAAATTCGCCATGCACAAAAAATGGAAGCCATCGGAACTTTGGCAGCCGGAATTGCTCATGAAATTAATACTCCTTCGCAGTATGTTAGCGATAATCTCAGTTTTCTGCAAGAAGTTTACAATGAAATGAAAGATGTCCTTTTTACCGCCCAACAAATTGCCAAAGGAAACGGCAGTGTGGAAGAATTAAAGAAAGCGGTAAATAAAATCGATATGGATTTTCTTTTGGATGAAATTCCCAATGCAATTGACCAATCGATAGAAGGAATAAAGCGAATCTCAAAAATTGTTGGAGCAATGAGGGAATTTTCGCATGAAAGACCGAATGAATTTGTTAATGTCGATTTGAAAAAATTAATTGATAACACAATCATTATATCGAAAAACGCTTGGAAATACGTTGCGGATGTTGAAACAAGATACGATGAAAATTTACCGCCCGTAAAATGCCTGCAAAGCGATATGAATCAAGTTATCGTAAATATGATTGTAAACGCAGCGCATGCAATTGAAGAAAAATTTGAAAATACGGGTGAGAAAGGGTTAATCGTTATCGAAACAAAACAAGAAGGTGATTTCATTGTGATAGTTATTGAGGATAACGGAGCCGGAATACCCGAGGAAATAATAAACAGAATTTACGATCCTTTCTTTACTACAAAAGAAGTGGGGAAGGGAACCGGACAAGGATTGGCAATCGTCTACGACATAATAATAAATAAACATTTCGGTCAATTGGATGTGGAATCCGAACCGGGTGTTGGTACGAAGTTTACGATCCGTTTACCTTTGGATCCGGAAAAAGGAGAAAACAAAAATGGAAAGTGAAATTAGAAAAAGTGTATTATTTGTAGATGACGAAAAGAACGTGGTAAATGCATTAAAGAGAATGTTGTATCCGTACAGAAAAGAATGGAATATTTTATATGCCGATAGCGGTCAGCAAGCATTGGAAATTATTAAAGAAAATAAAGTCGACGTAATAATCAGCGATATCAGGATGCCGCACATGGGCGGAGTTCAACTATTGGATATTGTGAAACGGGAATATCCGGAAATTATTAGAATAACTCTCTCCGGTTATGCCGAAGACGGTACCGCATTGCAGACCGCAAGAATCGCTCATCAAGCTATTGCCAAACCGGCTGAAGCCGACGAAATAATTTCAACCTTAAAAAGGGCATTCAGGCTTAGGGAATGTTTGAACAATCCGGAGGTTCAAAAACTGTTTAATAATCTTGAACAGGTACCAAGCTTACCGGAAATTTATTTGGAATTGGAAAAAGAGATATTGTCAAATAACAGTTCACTAAAAAAAATCAGTGAAATAATTTCGAAAGATCCGCTGATAACTGCTAAAATTTTACAATTAACGAATTCTGCCTTTTTCGGTTTCCCGCTCAGAGTTAATAATATTGAACAAGCCGTGAATTTTTTTGGAATTAATCTTATTAAAAGTTTGATATTAACTATAAAATTATTCAAATTAATAGACAAAGACGGTCCCAAAGCAAAATTTTATCAAAGTATTTGGCAGCACAGTAATCAAGTTGCTTTAATGTCTAAAAAAATTGCTCAAATTAAGTTGTTTACCAATGAACTTCAAGATGATATGTTTTTAGCAGGATTGTTTCATGACATTGGCACATCTGTCCAAAACGACAAAAAAAAGCAAAAGAAGGCTCCTGCTCAGCAAAAAAGAATTGCTGAGCATAAATTTGTTTTAGGGAAAAAAAAAATTAAGAGGAGCCGATATGAAAATAACACTTTT
>Ga0256832_1000015_pt1 | contig 127982 bp, 108 predicted proteins | sample 134614metaG_FD_190534 | JGI IMG/M metagenome (GOLD analysis project Ga0256832, IMG submission 190534) | Hydrothermal vent microbial communities from Lau Basin, Pacific Ocean - 134-614 | ecosystem: Environmental > Aquatic > Marine > Hydrothermal vents | place: Pacific Ocean: Lau Basin...
GATATCCGCATTAGCATGGATGGAAAGGGACGGTGGGTCGATAACGTATTTGTGGAGCGCCTATGGCGCAGTGTGAAGTACGAGGAGGTCTATCTAAAGGCCTACGATAGTATGGCGGATGCCCGAGTATCACTGGGCCGATATTTCGCCTTCTACAATACTGAGAGACGGCACCAATCACTTGACCGGAGGACGCCAGACGGCGTTTACTATGAATCCGCTGCCAGGCTGGCGGCTTGACCCGAGGATACACTTATCGCACTGTCCAATATTTGGGGTCCTCTTCTGCTCCAACACATGCACCACAAGTGATTATAACTCATTGCACAAATAGGTAATGTTTAAGCAATTGAAAGCCGTTCATTGGGTGTGGATCTTTTTATTTTTAGATCTAACAGCATTTTGGATACAAAGTAGCTCAAGTGGCACTATGCACTATGCGCAGGCCTATAGAGTGGCTATGTTGTCAATTTCAGGTTCTCTTATTATTGCGTTGGTTGCTCAAAAACCTAACGCAACAGGTTGGCTGTTTAGATCACCTTTAATATTTTATTGGTTATTTGCGTTATACTCAGTCGTTTCAACTATTTATTCTTCACATCCAATTTATACAGCATGGAAAGGCATCGAACTAACTCTGCTTGGTCTAGCGGCGGCCTTAGTATTGGAGAGATCAACTAACGATAACATAAAAAACATAAGTATATTATACCTATTGCTAATGAGGTTGCTACGTATTGTTCTTATTGCGGCGTGGGTTTACGCAATAATTTTTCCTGAAAAAGGATTTCCTAAACATGTAGGGTCGCTTGGTTATATGATGCAAGGATTATTGAATTCTAACTCATTGGGTGCTGTCGCAGCCATTGTTGGTATACATAGCTTTTCCTCAATAACAAATAGGAAAGGCACAAAGATCATGCATTCCTTTTTCTTCATCCTATCTGTGACAACCTTGATAATGGCCTATTCACGTACGTCTATTATTGGTTTTGCTGTTGCGTTTATTGTGTTTAGCTTTTTTAGCAAAAAAATAATCCTGAGTGTATTAGCCACAGTGATGGTGCTCGTTGTATCTTTGTCTAACACAGCACTAAATAGTTTGTTTGGTTTTCTGTCAAGAGGACAATCTTTAGGTGGACTTCGTGGAATGTCAGGTAGAGCAGAAACATGGGAAAAAGCAATTAAATATTTTTTGGAGTCGCCATATTATGGACATGGACATATGTCGGCAGGGCGTTATGATGTTCTGGAGAATGCGTCTAGCCATTTACATGGCACGCCAATAGAAATAATGGTTGGATTGGGCATAATAGGCCTCGTTCTATGGCTGATGTTCATTGTTATTACGGGCATTAATTTGCTCAAGCTGAAAGACATACGTGTGCCATCTATTAAGAACTATACTTTTCGTGCTGAATTATTAGCTTTGTTTTCATACTTAATAGTACGCTCTGGAACAAGTTCAATACTGGCGATGCACTCATTTGAACTAATGGTATTTGTTTGTATTTCTTGTTTTACTATGGCGCGGATTCAATTTGCTAATGCAACGGGTGAATTGATTCCCAAAAACACCTGATTGGGTGAATGGCACTAAGTTAATTCCGTGGCTTCTTGGCATGTCCTGATAGGAGTGGACCCCTCTGACCGGACAGTAACTGGACACAGATAAGTGCTTCCTCCATCATGAGCGATAGGCTTTGGAGAGAAGTAATGAAACGGAAAAGACGGACCCATTCCCCCGAGTTTAAGGCCAAGGTTGCTTTGGCGGCGATCCAGGGGGACCTGACCATGGCCGAGTTGGCCAAGAAGTTCGATGTGCATGCCAATCAAATCACCGACTGGAAGAAGCAATTGCTGGGCAGCGCCCCGGATGTCTTCGGCAAAGGGGCGAAGAAGGCGGAGGACGCCGCAGAGACGATCCAGGAACTGCATGCCAAGATCGGTCAGCTGACCATGGAGAATGATTTTTTAGAACGCGGGCTCGAACGGATTCACGGGCCCAGAGGAAAGAAATGGTAGACCGGAAGGATCCGTTGCCGGTGACCCGCCAGTGCGTGTTGCTGGATCTGCCCCGTTCCACGTTCTATCACGTACCGAAACCGGTCTCCGAGGAAGAGCTGGAACTGATGGCGCTGATCGACCGCTGTCACCTGAAACACCCTTTCTATGGCAGTCGTCGTATCCGCGACTGGCTGGAGGACCAGGGACACCGGGTGAATCGAAAGAAGGTCCAGCGCCTGATGCGGACGATGGATATGGTGGCGCAGTATCCAAAGCGCAACCTCAGTCTGGCAAACCAGGCCCACAAGGTGTATCCGTACCTGCTGCGGGACTTGGCCATCGATCATCCGAATCAGGTGTGGGCCACGGATATCACCTACATTCCGATGGCCCGGGGCTTTGTGTACCTGGTCGCGATCATGGACTGGTACTCGCGCAAGGTGCTGTCGTGGCGTGTATCCAACACGCTTGACACCAGCTTCTGTGTTGACGCCCTGGAGGAAGCCATCGAGACCTATGGTCCCCCGGAGATCTTCAATACTGATCAGGGCAGCCAATTCACCAGCGACGAGTTCACCGGTGTTCTCAAGCGGCACGATATCCGCATTAGCATGGATGGAAAGGGACGGTGGGTCGATAACGTATTTGTGGAGCGCCTATGGCGCAGTGTGAAGTACGAGGAGGTCTATCTAAAGGCCTACGATAGTATGGCGGATGCCCGAGCATCACTGGGCCGATATTTCACCTTCTACAATACTGAGAGACGGCACCAATCACTTGACCGGAGGACGCCAGACGGCGTTTACTACGAATCCGCTGCCAGACTGGCGGCTTGACCCGAGGATACACTTATCGCACTGTCCAAGATTTGGGGTCCTCTTCTCGGGCAAAGCTCGGATTGGAACCTGTTTTTGGTGATGCTTAAGAACTAACCTATGATTAGCTACATTATCTATCGTTATCTAGGTGCGGGAATATCATCAAGGTATATGGTATTGGTGCTCATGATGCTTTGCTCCTGCCGAGTAATACCAGATACTAACATAGCGCCCTATAGCAAAATCAGATCTACACCATATATAGGAGAGACGTTAAATTATCTCTCTGATGGTGTAACCCATATAGAAGGGAATAATACTACCGCATTGGCTTCTCCTGTACCCATTAGATTGGGTAATACCATAGTAGCTTCATTTAGTTTTTCCTTACCAAGTAAGTTACCCATAAATAGTATTAGATTGTTTCAGTATAGCAGTAGAAACGGGCGTAGATATGCTAGAAAATTTTCTATAAGTGTCGATGATAATGGCAACGGGCGTTGTGACAAGGTTCTTATTGAGGAAGATAATGGGGTTCCAAACAGATGGCAAGTGTACAATTTGAAAACCCCACCGGTCACTACCTTAATATGTTTTAAGGTTGATAAACTAGAGGATGTGCATGGTCCTAATTATGGCGGACCAATTCTTACAGAGTTCGAAATATATGTGCCAGATGATAAGCTCTCATATAATGCAATTTCTAGTCACCAGCATAAGTTGAAGCAGAGTACATATTTAAAAGAAGTAGATAATAAAGCACTAGAAATCGAAGATTATATATCGAATATAAATGGAAGCAATAATGAAATTAACAGAGGTGTTTTATCATCTGCGTGGTTTTATTGGGATCCGGAAAAAGGATATGATAGAAAGCATGTGCAAGATAGAATAAATCAATTAACTTCCCTTGGTGCAAATCGCATTTGGATTTACCCGCACGCTTATGCAACGAAAATAAATTATAACAGCATGGCCATGCCATCTAATAAAATATCAAGTTATTATATAGATAAACGCCTTTCGAAAGGCAAGCAATTTAAGGTCATGGCATTCCCTAATAACCTGTTGATCGGTTCGAAAGATAATGTTCTAAAACGTCTTATAGAGCAACTCCATGATGCAAATATTAGTGTGATTGTAAATGATTCATTCATACCGATAGGAGAGGCTGGGTGGGGTTTTCCCCGCGTCCCTAATTCAAGTGAATATCCTTCGCTGTGCTCAAGTTATGTCAGAGAAGAATCGGCTAGTTATTATCAGTCAATACTAGATAGTAATCCAGATGGACTTGTATTGGGGGGGGATGAGTTTTTTTTCTATGATAATGGAAGAGATGATATAGATTACCCATCCGTGTGTAAGAATAAAGGAAAAACGATCGAGCAGTGTAGGCCAACTTGCGCGGGTTTATTTTACAAAACCACAGGCTTGAAGGCTCCAAGTAAGCTAAGGGTGTTTACTGAAGAACTTGCAAGATGGAAGTTGTTCCGTTATGAGCTGGTCGCAAGCTGGTTTGCTCGGTTTGATAGTCTTAGGGACAAAAATAATCCTGTGATATTTACTACTATGTTGCGTCCAGGAGAAAACAAAAGGACAAGTTATGGAATAGCCTATGACGTAATTGGTAAATTAGGCAAGATAGACGTAATGTCCTCTGACCCATATTGGTCGAATGATAATTATCTAGATAATTATTATTTCGCTAATGAGGTCCAGAAATTGCTGGGCGCCACAAGGACAAGGAAAGCTGAAGTTACCATTCAAGCCACACCTAGGTTTACGAACAAGGAATATGAGCACTCAATCATGCTTGTAGGCCCTATATTTTCGTCAATTATGCATGGGGCAACCGGTATTAACATTTATAGGCAGGATTATTTGCTACAACAGAGAACTGGAGAAGTAGTTAAAAAGATATTTAATTTAATTAGATTAATTGGGAAACTGGGGTTTGCAAACAAGACAAGTGATAAAGATGTGGCAGTATTGTACTCAAGGGCAAGCGAGGACTGGTGGTATTTGAGGTATTTTGATAATCCAATTTTATCCACTTATGCGCATTTGATACAAAATGCGGTTACGGAAGTATTATTTAGAGAGGGGATAGATTTTGATCTATACTACCTTGATGATCTCAACGCATGGAGTGAGCTCATAAATTACAAAGCAGTAATCTTGCCGTTTCCTTATTCGGTTAGTCAGAGTGCGGCTGATAGCATAAAAATCCTCGCGGATAAGGGTGTAAAAATAATAGCATTAAACGCTAACGGGGAAGTTAATGAATATGGTGTTGAGTATGAGACTCCTTTGCTCATGCTGATATCAAACATAGTCAAAGGAGGTGTTCGGATAGAACATGCAGCATACTCTGATGTTAAGACGGACTTGTTTACAGTGTTACGGTTAGCAGGGGTAAAGGTTAACCCATTAATTAAAAATAGAAACGGAAAACGCGTCGAATGCAAGCTACGCCGGCATCACGTCAATAAGAATGTTGTTGTATTTTGTATTAATTGGGATTCGCGCGTTAATGATGTTAAGCTTGGATTAAAGTTAGACGAAGGAAATTACAGTATTCAGAAAATTACTATTGATAAGGTTATACCTCTTTCTTTTAAAGGAGAAACAGTTAATTCTGCTGAAGAGCTAAGAGAAATCACGTTGGAAATGCATCCGTTATCATTAGTTATACTGTATTTCTCTGAGGTGCAATTGTAGATGCTAGTGAAATGCGTTCAGGAAGCTGCGGATTTAGGTAGTAAAGAGAAAATTGCCTGTTCACCCGAATCCAGGTTGCTATATCTCTTATTTAGAGAGTTTAAGGATAAAGGAATACGTTATGCCGTGATGCGTAACTATGATTCTCTTCCTGCTAGTGTTAGTGGAAGCGATCTAGACATATTAATCTATCCGGAGGATGAAGAAAAAGCAAAAGAGGTATTTTGGGGTGTTTTATCCTCAATAGATGGTTTTGCCATAGGTGTTGGAGAGAGCCTGCATTTCCAAAAAATATTTGCGATTGGACCCGCAGAACGGCATTCTGTTGGCTGGTGGGGGCTAAGGCTGGATGTGTCTTATGGGATATATTATGCAGGGATTGCACAATTAATTGATACGAAGCATAGTATAAAAAAAATGCATAAAAATAATGACATAGTGGTGTTGGAACCAGGAACATCGGCTGTGCTAGGCGTGCTTAAAGAGGTGCTGCACAACAACGAGCTGCCACGGCGTTATTTGACCACTGCTACTGAGGCACTAAATTTTCAGTGGAAAGAATTAGAAACGGAATTTGCACCCATGGGAAGGGATGCTTTGGCTCTGCTAAAAGGTATATGTCAAGCTAATGTGCAACAAGAGCAAATGCCGGTGGCGCGTAAAAAGATCAGACGAGCTATCCTTTACAATGCATTGGTGAATAAACCAATAAAATATCTTAAAGGCAGAATTGTTTTTGAATGGTATCGAGCAAGAAGGCTGGTGCGGCCGCCAGGAATGATGGTTGCAATATTGGGTACCGATGGATCCGGCAAATCAACTGTAATATCTGCGGTTAAACCTGTGCTTGATGCCGCCACACATGGAGACCTCAAGGTAAAACATTTGCGCCCTGGATTGTTACCACCTCTCTCCCGTTTTAAGGGAAAGGCGTTGGTTCAAGAAGGTGTCACGGTTGATCCACATAGTTCACAGGTGTCAGGTACGGTAGGATCGATCGTGCGGTTATTGTATTTGATTACAGACTATATTATAGGGTATTGGACAATAGTTAGGCCAAAAATTGCCAGAAGCCCAACAATATTTCTTTTTGACAGATATGCTTATGACCTTGCGATGGATCCTCGTCGGTTTCGCATTCGTCTGCCCGGTTGGCTGCTGAATTTGGCGGCCAAGCTTGCTCCCACGCCGGATCTTATATTCTGCCTGGATGCAGATCCAGAGGAGATATATCAACGCAAGAAAGAGTTGCCGTTGCAAGAGGTGAAGAGACAGGTGCAATTCTTACGGGATTTTGCGAAGCACCATCCTCGAGCAGTTCTTGTTTCTACCAGTGGTACCGTGGAAGAATCAAGGGATCATTTTTTTGAAGCGCTTCGCCAATATTGCGTGACTCGAAACCCGCCCGAAATACTATCGTGAATCGTGACTCACTACTGGATTACCGTTTTGCGTGGCGATGGTTGCTGCCGTTGGTGCGAAACGAGAGACTTTATCTGGTCGGGTTTGATAAAAAGGAGGAAAATTTCTGGCAGAAGGTGCTGAAGAATGTCACTATAACACAGGATAACCGGGAGGCTACCTTTATCCTTGTGCAGGGGGCTATACCTCCGGAAAACTTTAATGGCATGCAATATTTAAGCGGTTGTGCTGTGGTTGCCGATGGAAAAGTAGCGCGTAAATGGATTGAGTGGGCAAGGAATCTTTTCCCGGCTGTTAAGATATACGCGCTCATCCCGCCTGAAAATCCAAGAATCGTGGTGCCATTAAACAACTCCAATGAAATCAGGGAAGGGCTAGCGCTTCATCGACCTGGCCGAAGGTTGGCCAGGATTGTGGTTTTTCTGCTAAAAATGCTGGTGGATATTGGAATTAGCGCTCCTCTAAAGCGTAGAGTGCTTCTGATAGCGCATAAAAATAGGCGAATGCCTATTGGGGCGGTTGCTGCCGGGTTGAGCACTAATATAAGTGGATGTGAGTATGCGCTCTATTTTGGTACTCCTGACGATAATCGCAAGACGGTGGCATTGGTTATGGGGAAAGAGCGTAGTTTTGTGGTTAAAAGTGGCGATAGCCTCAGATCTTTGGCGGCACTAAAAAACGAAGCTGCCGCATTGGAATGTCTGGCCGAATCTGGTTTGTCAGCGCGGGTGCCCCAGCTGCTTGATTATAGGGAAAAGGATGGACATGCCGTACTGCGGCAGGGATATGGCATACGAAAGAGGACCGCCGCTTGGCGTATAGAGAGGGCGGTAGAAGAGTTCTTGTGCAATTTGTCCTACATCGACAGGCAAGAGCGAACGCTCAAAGAAGTATTGAAGCAGGAGGTGGCAATAGGCGGTATTGATAAGTACCGGGCGTGCTCAAGTGTCCATCGACTGCTAGGGTATCTCGATCGCTTGGCAGATGAGGGGAAAGTTTTATACGGTCATCGAGGGCACGGCGATTTCGCACCCTGGAATCGTGTCTGGACTCGCAGTGGCCTGCTTGTTTTCGACTGGGAAGCGAGTCAGCCTTGGGATCTTGCACTGGTTGATGCTTTTTACTACAGGATTGCGCCTGTATTACACATTCGCGGAAAGAAAAAAAGGCTTTTCCATATTCATCGCGATGCACTTTCTATGTGGGAGCGGGTAGCAGTACGAGCAGACTTGCCAGTGCGCGATGGGGAAGTGTATTGGGTACTTTGGCTTCTGCGTCAACTGGGTTTATCATCTCATAGATTGTACCGGGATCTGCTGGAGGAGGTGGCGATGTCATGGAAGCCGCTAAACGGTTGAAGGTTCTGGTATCCGCATACACCTGTAGTCCCTACCGCGGATCGGAGCATGCTGTCGGATGGGGGTTTGTGCAAGCGCTTGCTAAATATCATGATCTTTGGGTTATTACCGAAGAGGAGAAGTGCCGGGGAGACATTGAACGGTATCAGGCTGATAATCCCAAGGCACTTTCCAATGTGCGGTTTTACTTTATCCGCAAACAACGTAATCGTAAGTTGCGCAAGCTCTGGCCTCCCTCATATTATTGGTACTACAAGCGATGGCATCAGCAAGCATTTTCACTGGCCAAGAAGCTGCATGAAGAAGAGGGTTTCGATCTCGCTCATCAGTTGACTATGGTCGGTTTCAGGGAGCCTGGCTATCTGTGGCGGTTGCCTATTCCCTTTGTATGGGGCCCTGTCGGTGGAATGGGGCTGTTTCCTTGGCGTTTTCTGCTGTCGATTGGGTGGTATGGCGCATTCTATTTCGCTGGATATAATTTATACAACTTTATCCAGATGCATTTTTCCATGCGCCCGAAACGGGCGGCACTGGTGGCTGGAAGCAGAGGTCTCCTGCTTGCTACACCGGAAAATTGGGAGGGCGCCCGTCGTTACTGGGGCGTCGAAGGCCAAGTAATGCCAGAGGTGGGATTGCCCGGTCAAGTCGCGCAGGAAGTGCAGAAAAAGCAAGCTGGCGAGCCACTCAAGATATTGTGGTCGGGACTCCACGTCCCAGGAAAGGCACTGAACCTTGGGCTCCAGGCGCTGGGCTGCCTAAATAAGGATGTGTCTTGGGAACTCCATGTGCTGGGCGAAGGGCCAAAAACGCAGGAATGGAAAGCAATGGCTGAATCGCTGGGGCTGGCGGATCACTGCCATTTCTACGGCTGGTTACCGCGTGACAGGGCGATTTCGGTGATGCGTAAAGGGCACTTACTGTTGATCACCAGCCTGCGAGATCTCACATCGACGGTTACTGTAGAAGCGTTGTCGCTTGGTATGCCAATTGTCTGTCTGGACCACTGCGGTTTTACGACTGTGGTGGATGATAGCAATGGTGTCAAGGTGGCCGTGACCACGCCGCGAGAGGTGATTAAGGGACTGGCTCATGCCGTTGAACAGTTGGCGCAAGATGAAGAACTTCGGCGACGGTTGGCTTGGGGTGCACTGAAGCGGGCGCGTAAATTTGACTGGGACAGAAAAGGAGAGATTGTCAGTGACCTTTATCGAGCGAGGATCGCGGCAGGCACACGTATCCTATGAAAATTCTTTTGGTCCATCATTTCTATGGTTCAGCTGCGCCTTCAGGGGAGGCGGTCGTGCTGGGAGCAGAGCGAGAAATCCTGCAGAAAAAGGGGCATGAGGTGGATGGTTTTTTCCGCCATAGTGACGATATACGCGCTCAGGGGGTTTGGGGCTTGTTAAAAGGAGCAATAAGCACCCCGTGGAATCCATTCTCAGCCACTGCCGTTCGTCGGAAGGTAGAAGAGTTCGGGCCAGATGTGGTCCATGTGCACAATACCTTTCCGCTACTTTCGCCCGCCGTTTTCTCGGCGATTGGTCGGTCGGCCGCGAAGGTGCTGACCCTGCATAATTATCGTCTCTTTTGCCCTGCGGCCATTCCAATGCGGAATGGTCGTGTATGTACACAATGTATGGACGACCGGCTGGTCATGCCTGCATTGATCCATGGCTGTTATCGGGGGAGTCGTCTCGCGACAATGCCGCTTGCAGCATCGGTTGCATTGCACCGCTGGTTGGGCACTTGGCAGAAGCACGTGGATGCCTTCATCGCGTTGACTTCTTTTCAGCGTGAGAAGATGGTCGAAGCTGGCCTGCCTGCAGAAAAAGTTCATGTAAAGCCAAATTTTTTTCCAGGGAATCCGACGGTTATTCCCTGGTCTTCCCGACGATCCGTGGTGGTGTTTTTGGGCCGTCTTTCCGCAGAAAAAGGGATTACGACACTGGTTCGGGCCTGGTTGAAGTGGGGAGTGTCGGCGCCAGAACTCCGAATATTGGGTGATGGGCCGTTGAGGGACAGGCTGGAACGGCTGGTGAATGGTAAGGCGCCGGTCCGTTTTTTAGGCCACGTTGATGCGTCGGCGGCACAGGACGAGATTGCACGGGCGAGGCTTTTGGTATTGCCATCGGAGTGGTTTGAGGGTTTTCCTATGGTGATTCGCGAAGCCTTTGCGCTAGGCACGCCAGCAGCTGTTTCCGATATTGGTCCTCTGCCTTCCATTGTTCAGTCGGGGAGAAACGGTGTAGTCTTTAAGCCGGGCGATTCAGATTCTTTGCGGGAAGTAGTAAGAGGGGTTTGGCAGCAGCCGAAGCGTTTGGAAGCGATGGGTAGGGGAGCTCGCCAAACGTTCGAGCGCCACTATACGGAATCGGTGAACTATGAACAACTTATGGCTATTTATGAACAGGCCATGGAAGAAAACAGGGAACAGAAGGGCAAATGAAGGGAAAGAGGGAGGATATCTGCGGTTATCTGGTAGGGACGACCGATATAGGGGAAACCGTGGCGGAGATTGTGGAGTGGATTCTGCAGGCCAAAGATGGATCGCGCTGTCGTTGGCTAGCCTGCATGAATCCCCATTCGTATGCCGAATCACTGAAGGATGAGGAATTCGCTACCGCATTGCATCAAGCCGACTGGCTCGTGCCGGATGGTATGGGTATTGTCTTGGCCTCGCGACTACTTGGCGGGAATATCCGTGGTCGAGTAACAGGTAGTGACATATTTACGGGCGTACTTGATTCTTTGAATGATGAGGGTGGAAGGCGAGTATTCTTTCTGGGCTCCAGTGAGGAAACTCTGAGGGATATTTGCGTACGTATGGCCAGAGATTATCCTGCAATCGAGGTGGCCGGTACGTTTTCTCCACCTTTCCGCTCTGAATTTAGCAAAAAGGAACTTGATGAGATGGTGAGCGCAGTGAATGCCGCAGCACCAGACGTGCTATGGGTTGGCATGACTGCTCCAAAGCAGGAGAAATGGATCTTTGGGCAACGGGAACGTTTAGATGTTCCTTTCGCTGCTGCAGTGGGCGCAGTATTCGATTTTTATGCCGGGCGCATAAAACGTTCTCCTCCGCTGTTTCAGAATATGGGGCTGGAGTGGTTGCCCCGATTTTTGCAGCAACCACGAAGGCTATGGAAAAGAATAGCAGTTTCTGCCCCAGTATTTTTATTCGATGTTGTTAAGCAGCGTATGGTTAAGTCTAGAGCATCTTTTGAAAATTGAATGGTTGGATGCGTGAATCCGCGGTGTGGGGAAGCCAGGCCGACCTTCCTCTATCCTTGAGCCGCGAACAACAGCTTCGCCTGCCCCGGATTGTCGATGAAAGGATTACGGCTTCCCTGTAGTTTCTGGATGACGTCGTTGCGCCGGCGCTCTTCCGCAGAGGGGGGATCCAGGCGGTGCCAGCGGAGCAGCAGTTTTCTCTGCCGCTCGAACAGTTTCAGCCCGTAGCGGTGGCTCATGTAGAACATGGCGCGGGCGATGTCCCCCCGAACGGCGGGACGGGGTTCCACCCGCCTTTTTCTCTCGTCCACCTCGAAATCACATTTGCCCCCCGGTGGCTCTCCGGGTAGTTCGTCGAAGGCGAAGGCGCTGCGGCGGCGGTTGATCCTGGCGAGGGCCGGATACATGTTGTGCATATCGGCCTCTATTTTGTTGAATCGCTTGCTTTTCTTGCGGCAGGTGTTGCGTTTGCCACATTTCAGCGCCTTGGCGACCCAAGCCATGGGGAAGACATGCTCCACGTTGATGTCACGGCCGTGGCGCTTGCCAAACCTGCGTCCGCAGTAGAGCGTCTCGCCGCCGTCGGCATACAGGACACCCCAAAACCGGGGCAGGGTGTCGAAGTATTCTCCCTGCGGCCGCTCTCCCGTGGCGGCCCCGCACCCGCCGAGCAGGAACAGCAGTAGCGCCGCCGTGGGAAGAAACCTTCCCTTCACGCAGGCTAGTCCTTGGTGTTTTCGTAGAAGATGTAGCTCGTGGAGTAGTCACTGAACTCGAAATAGACTTTCTTCTCACCGGGATCCTGGATATAGTTCTGATTCTCGTCCAGCACGCCGTAGCCGAAGCGGTAGGGGCGGGGAACATCGCCTCCACTGGTGCTGGTGGCGGTGGAGATCTTGTCGATCTTGATGAAACGCTTGACCAGTTTGTCACCGGCGTAGACATCCAGGACGCCGTCCGTGCCGGTGTAGTTCTGCACCGCACGTCCCAGCTTGTTCTGCATCTCCTGGGTACAGCCGGCAAAGACCGCCAGGCCGACGAGCATGAAAGTGACGAATATCGGTTTGTTCATGGTTGCTTTCCTCGCTTCGATGAATCCTGGGTTTCCTCATTGAGACTGCTCAATCGACACCTGAAATCCGTGCGCCGTTTCCCCTTGGGAAAAGGGTCATCGATGCTGCAGGAGAATGTTTCGACAGCGCAGCACACGGGATTGTGCACGGGCAGCGTATTACAGCATCGCATTTTTTGCCTTGAACGGATGTGCGCATCTCAGGAGTGAGCCGAGCAGTTACTTCCAAGCCGTGCGACTCGTTGCGCAGCAGTTATGTTGATTGTATCTCATTCGGGCCATGCGAAGTTAGACAACACCCCGCCCCTCTGCTAACTTTATGATAATCAATGAAAAGATCATGGCATCAAGGGAGTCCAATATGGCAATCGATCGTAACCACATCAGCGAGTTACTCGACAAGCTCGAATCGCTACCCCCGGAAAAGATCGCCGAGGTGGAGGACTTTATCGATTTTTTGAGGCAGCGTGACAGTCATCGGCAACTGGTGCATGCAGCGGCCAAGGTGGCAGAGCCTTCATTTGCCAAGGTGTGGGACAACCCGGACGATGCCATCTATGACTCCCTTTGAAGTCGGCGATATTGTTCTGGTGCCGTTTCCGTTCACCGATCAGTCTACCACCAAAACTGGAGGCAGTTTTGATGCGATAGCGGGGGCGTTTTCCCACGGTAGATGCCTCGAGATACATCTTCAAGTTGCGCTCTGACGGCCGTTCTCCAACATTTCCAACGCCAATCGCGCAACATTCTCTGAGCCTCCCGGCTGGCCCAACTTTTCCCGCACCGCAGCCAGTTTCTCCCTGGTCGCTTCGGCATGGGCCGGATCCCGAAGAAAGTGCTCCGCCTCCGCCACCACTGCGTCCGGCCGCGCCCGGTGCTGGATGAGCTCGGGCACGATGCTCTCTCCGGCGACGATGTTCACCAGACCCACGTTGGGGAGTTTGATCATCCGTCGGGCGATGGCATAGGTGAGAGGGGAGACCTTGTAGACGATGACCATCGGGACGTTCATCAACGCCGCCTCCAGGGTGGCGGTGCCGGAAGCGGTGATGAGCAGGTCGCAACACTGCATCACGTCGTAGCCAAACCCCTCCACCAGCGTAATCGGTACCGGGTCGGAATGGCGGGAGGCGTATCGATGGATGCCGCTCTTTTTCTGGCGATCGGCGGGGATGGGTTCCATCCAGGCCTCCATCTCTTCCCGCTTCAGACTGGAGGCCAGCGGCAGCAGAAACTGCAGGCCGGGGAATCGCTGTCGGAGCCGGGAGGCGCTCTCCAGCAGTAGCGGCATCAACCGCTTGAGCTCTCCTTGACGGCTGCCGGGCAGGAGACCGATCACGGGGTGTTCGGGATCGATCCCGAAGCGGGCCTGTGCCTCCGACCGCTCCATGCCGGCTCTGACTTCGTCCACCAGAGGGTGGCCCACGAAACGGACCGGGATGCCGTGTCTTTCGTAGAAGGGCGCCTCGAAGGGAAGCAGTACCGCCATCCTGTCCACGCTCTCCGCGATCTGTTTCACCCGGTGTTCCCGCCAGGCCCATACCTGGGGGCTGATGTAGTGCAGCACCGGGATCCCCAGCCTCTTCGCATGGCGCGCCAGGCGCAGGTTGAAGCCGGGGTAGTCCACGGTGATCAGCAGGTCCGGCCGCTCCTCCCGCAGCAGACGCTGCATCTCTCCCAGTATCCTGCGCAGACGGCGATAGTGGCGCAGAACCTCCACCAGTCCCATCACCGCCAGTTCAGAGATGTCGAAGCGGGTTTCCACGCCAGCGTCACGCATCCGGCTGCCGCCGATTCCGAACAGGGTCAGGTGGGGATCGAGCCTCCGGAGCGCTGCCGCCAGGTTGCCGCCGTGCAGATCTCCGGAGGCCTCGCCAGCCACCATCATGACGCGACGGCCGGGTCGCTCATCCGGTGACATGGGCCTTGATCACATCCACGATGGTGTGGATCTGCTCGCTCTCCAGCTCCGGATAGATAGGCAGCGAAAGACACCGTTCGGCCACCGATTCGCTCACCGGTAGCGAGACCCCCTCGTATTGCCCGGCAAACACCTCTTGCCGGTGAAGGGGGATGGGGTAGTAGATGGCGGAGCTGATGCGGGCTTCGTGCAGCCGCTGCATGATGGCGTCCCGTTCGTCGGTGAGCAGGGTGTACTGGTGATAGACGTGGACTCCCTTGCCATCTTCCCATGGCGGTGTGATCCCGGGCAGCTCCCTGAGCCGGCCGGTATAGGTGTGCGCCGCCGCGCGCCGACCTTGGTTGTAGGCGGTGATCCGCTTCAGTTTGGCCCGCAGGATGACGGCCTGGATCTCGTCCAGCCGGCTGTTGAAGCCGATGACGCTGTGATGGTAGCGCCGGCGCGAGCCGTGGTTGCGCAGCACCCTGAGCTTTTCGGCCAGCTCGTCGGAGTCGGTGGTGATCATGCCGCCGTCACCGAAACAGCCCAGATTCTTGCTGGGAAAGAAGCTGAAGCAGCCCGCGTCGCCGATGGTGCCGGTCTGTCTGCCGTCGATGCTGGCACCGAACGACTGGGCGCAATCCTCGATCACCTTGAGATGGTGCTGCCGGGCGATGGCCATCAGCGGTGCCATGTCCACCGGTTGTCCGAAGAGGTGGACAGGGAGGATGGCGCGGGTCCGCGGGGTGATGGCGGCCTCAATCCGTTCGACATCGATGTTGAAGGTGCGCGGATCGATGTCCACGAACACCGGCCTGGCGCCCACGTAGCAGATCGCCTCGGCGGTGGCGATGAAAGTGAAAGGGGAGGTGATCACCTCGTCACCGGGGCCGATTCCCGCCGCCACCAGGGCGAGATGGAGGGCGTCGGTACCGGAGGCGCAGCTGATGGCATGCTTCGCCCCCAGGTATTCGGCCGCCTCCTTCTCAAATGCCTGCACGTTGGGGCCGAGAATGAACCGGGTGCTCTCCAGCACTGCCTGTAGCGCCGGTTCCACCTCTGCTCTGATTTGCCGGTACTGGGCCTTGAGATCGACCATCGGGATCATGAGAGGGTTTCCTTTGTCTTGAGTTGGTCAGAGATAGTCAACGCGGTCTCCAGCGCCCTCAGCCCGTCTTCTCCGCTCACCAGCGGCCGTGTCCCGGTACGCACCGCCTCCAGGAAGGATCGGATTTCGCTCAGCAGGGCATCGCCTTGCTCGAAGGTGCGCCGCTCCGATTCGATGGCGGGGATGCCGGGATACTGTTCGTCGCTCCCCTTGCGATAGAGATCCAGGCGTTTGTTCTGGAAATCGATGGCGATATAGCTGTCGTGCTGGAACAGTCTCATCTTGCGTTCGGTCTTCACGCTGGCGCGGCTGGCGGTGACGTTGGCCACGCAGCCGTTGGCGAACCGGATCCGCACGTTGGCGATGTCGATATCGCTGGACAGAACCGATACCCCGTTGGCATCGATCCGCACCACGGGGGAGCGCACCATGTCCAGGATGATGTCGATGTCGTGGATCATCAGATCGAGGATGACATTTACGTCGGCGCCCCGCGGATTGAACGGCGCCAGGCGGTGAGACTCGATGAAACGGGGCTCGTCTATCAGGTCCTCCAGGGCCAGCACCGCCGGATTGAAGCGTTCCAGATGGCCGATCTGGAGGATGCGTCCCCGCCGTTCGGCGAGCGCCACCAGCTCGCGGGCCTCCGCCACCGTGGCGGTGATGGGCTTTTCGAGGAGCACGTGGATCCCCTGCTCGAGAAACCACCTGGCCACCGCAAAGTGCTGCTGTGTGGGAACCACGATGCTGACCGCATCCACCACTCCCTTCAACCGGCGGTAGTCGGTAAAACACTCCGTCTGCAGTTCATCGGCGACCCGTTGCGCGGTTTCGGGGTCGGCGTCGCAGACGGCGACCAGTTCGGATTCCGGGAGGGAGGCATACTTCTGGGCGTGGAACCGCCCGAGATAGCCGGTGCCGACGACGGCGGTCTTGAGCTTCTGCATCAGGGATGGTGGACCTTCATTGTCAAATACCGCTATCTTACTATGGAAAGGGGATGGACAGGAGTCACCGTTCCGCAAAGCAGGGGGATTCAATCGGATGAGAGATGGCATGAAAGCGGTCGCGCTCGTCCTGTGGGCAGGGGTGATGCTTCTTCTGGCGGCCTGCAGCTCCCCACCGACAAGAACCGCATCCCCATCGCCGGATGGCGCCTCTCACCCGGAGCGGCAGGAGGTGGTCGAAGTGGCGCGTGGCCTGGTGGGGATCCCCTACCGCTTCGGCGGCAGTTCACGTCGAGGCATGGATTGCAGCGGCCTGGTGCAGTATGTCTACCGGAAGGTGGGGGTCGCCGTTCCCCGGACCGTGGCGGAGCAGCGCCGTCACGCTTTTCCGGTCTCCCTCGAAGCGCTGCAGCCGGGTGATCTGCTCTTTTTCCGGCTGAACGGGCGGAGGGTGTCCCATGTGGGGCTCTACCTCGGGGAAGGGCGTTTCATCCATGCACCAAGCACCGGCAAGCGGGTCACCATCGCCCGCCTGAACGATCTCTTCTGGAGCAGGCGGCTGGTGGGGGCAGGGCGGTTTTATTGAGTCCGGGTTTCGTATATCCTTGACCTCACCCGCGATCGAGTGGACAGAGAGCAAGGACTGAACCGGTTCGGAACATGCAGCCCTTTCAGCGAATCCACGGATATCCCCTTTTCCCTCTCCCGGCACGGTTGGCGATCCCGTGATTTCATCCGACATCGATGCCGGGACCCTGCTGGTCGCCGGGGTGGACGAGGCCGGGCGGGGGCCCCTGGCGGGGCCGGTGGTGGCCGCGGCGGTCATCCTCTCGCCCCGTTTCCCTGTCGAGGGAGTGACCGACTCGAAGAAACTTACCCCGAGGCGCCGCGAGATCCTGGCACGTACCATCAAGGAGCGGGCCCTGGCCTGGGCCATCGCCCGTGCCGAGGTGGAGGAGATCGACCGCATCAACATCCTGCAGGCCAGCCTGCTGGCGATGCAGCGGGCCGTGGCGGCGCTCGATCCGTCCCCCCATCATGTCCAGGTGGACGGTAACCACTGCCCGGCGTTCTCCTGTCCCGCGGAGGCGATCGTGGGCGGGGACGGCAAGGAGGCAGCTATCGGTGCGGCCTCCATCCTGGCCAAGGTGGCGCGTGACGAGGAGATGGTGATGCTGGACCGCCGCTATCCCGGCTACGGTCTGGCCAGGCACAAAGGGTATCCCACGCGGGACCATCTGCAGGCGATCGAGAAACTGGGCGTAACCGCCATACATCGCCGTTCTTTCAAACCAATACGGGAGATGATAGAAAAATGAACGACGACAACCTGCAACATCTGCTGGACAACAACCGGCGCTGGTCGGAAACCAAGACCAAACTGGATCCCGACTTCTTTCGCCGTCTTGCCGGGCAACAGAACCCTGACTATCTCTGGATCGGCTGCTCGGACAGCCGGGTGCCCGCCAACGAGATCATCGGTCTGGATCCGGGAGAGGTATTCGTCCATCGCAATGTGGGTAACATCGTGGAGCAGACCGACATGAACTGCCTCTCGGTCATCCAGTTCGCGGTGGAGGTACTCAAGGTGGAGCATATCATCGTCTGTGGCCACTATGGGTGCGGCGCGGTGCAGGCAGCCCTTACCGACGAGGATCACGGTCTCATCGACAACTGGCTGCGCAAGATCCAGACGGTCTACCGCCATCACCGCAAAGAGGTGGACAGCCTGGAGGGGAGCAGCAAGATTGACCGCATGTGTGAGCTCAATGTGGCGGCACAGGTGGCCAACGTGGGGCGCACGACGGTGGTGCAGAAGGCCTGGAAGCGGGGGCAGGAACTCAGCATCCACGGCTGGATCTATGGTCTGAAGGATGGATTGCTGCGCAATCTCGGTCTCACGGTCAGCGGACCGGAGGGACTTCCCGGCTGAAGATGGGAGCCTCGTTCGTCCACCTGCATTTGCACACCGAGTACTCGCTGGTCGATGGACTGGTGCGCATCAAGCCGCTGGTAGAGCGCGCGGCAGAGATGGGCATGCCGGCGGTGGCGGTGACCGACCAGTCCAATCTGTTCGGCATGGTCAAGTTCTACCGCGCCGCGATGGCCGCCGGAGTGAAGCCCATCATCGGCGTGGATCTGTGGGTGTACAACGAGGCGGAACCGGCCCATCCCGCCCGCCTGGTGCTGCTCTGTCGGAACAACGAGGGGTACCGCAACCTGACGCGGCTGGTCTCCCGTACCTATCTGGAGGGGCAGCAGCGGGGGATCCCTATGTTGCGCAAGGAGTGGCTGAAGGGGGAGAGCGGGGGACTCATCGCCCTCTCCGGCGGCCGCGCGGGAGATGTGGGTCGGGCGCTGCTCGGTGGTCATCGCGAACAGGCGCAGCGCCAGCTCCGCTTCTGGCAGGAGCTGTTTCCCGACAGCTACTACCTGGAGCTGCAGCGCACCGGGCGGGAAGGGGAGGAGGAGTATCTCCACGCTGCGGTCGAGCTGGCCATCGCCGAGCAGGTGCCGGTGGTGGCCAGCAACGACGTGATGTTTCTGGAGCGGGAGGATTTCATCGCCCACGAGGCGAGGGTCTGCATCCACGACGGGCGTACCCTGGAGGATCCCCGCCGGCCGCGCAACTATTCGGAGCAGCAGTACCTGCGCACCCCGGAGGAGATGGCGGAGCTGTTCGTCGATCTGCCGGAGGCGCTGGAGAACAGCGTCGAGATCGCCAAGCGCTGCAACGTGGAGATCACTCTGGGCAAGAACTTCCTGCCCAAGTCCCCCATCCCGGCGGGCAAGACCATCGACGACTATTTCGCCGAGCAGTCCCGTGCCGGTTTGGAACGGCGTCTGGCGGCGATGTTCGACACCAGCTCCCCGGACTTCGCCGAGAAGCGCAAACCCTACGACGAACGGCTGGCCACCGAACTGGAGGTGATCACCCAGATGGGGTTTCCGGGTTACTTCCTGATCGTGGCCGATTTCATCCAGTGGTCGAAGCGGAACGGCATCCCGGTGGGGCCCGGACGTGGCTCGGGGGCAGGCTCCCTGGTGGCTTATGCCTTGACCATAACCGATTTGGATCCGCTACGTTACGACCTGTTGTTCGAGCGGTTTCTGAACCCGGAACGGGTCTCCATGCCGGATTTCGACGTGGACTTCTGCATGGAGGGGCGCGACCGGGTCATCGAGTACGTGGCGGAGACCTACGGCCGTGATCGTGTCTCCCAGATCATCACCTACGGCACCATGGCCGCCAAGGCGGTGGTACGCGATGTAGGAAGGGTGCTGGGCCACCCTTACGGCTTCGTCGATCGCATCGCCAAGCTCATTCCCTTCGAGATCGGCATCACCCTGGACAAGGCGCTCGCCCAGGAGGAGGCGCTGCGGGAGCTCTACGAGCAGGACGAGGAGGTGGCGGCGGTCATCGACCTGGGGCGCAAGCTGGAGGGAATCACCCGCAACGCCGGCAAGCACGCGGGTGGCGTGGTCATCTCCCCGAGCCGGCTCACCGACTTCACGCCACTCTACTGCGAGCCGGGCGGGCAGGGCCTGGTCACCCAGTTCGACAAGGACGACGTGGAGGCGGTGGGGTTGGTGAAGTTCGATTTTCTCGGGCTGCGCACCCTGACCATCATCGACTGGGCGCTGCAGACCGTCAACCGTCAGCGGGAGCAGGAGGGCAAGGAGCCGGTCGACATCGCATCCATTCCGCTGGACGACAAGGAGACCTTCGACCTGCTGAAGCGCTGCGCCACCACCGCCGTCTTCCAGCTGGAGTCGCGCGGCATGAAGGATCTCATCAAACGCCTGCAACCGGATACCTTCGAGGACATCATCGCCCTGGTGGCGCTGTTCCGTCCCGGTCCTCTCCAGTCCGGCATGGTGGATGACTTCATCAACCGCAAGCACGGGCGGGCCAGGGTGGAGTATCCCCACCCCGACCTGGAATCCATTCTCAAGCCCACCTACGGCATCATTCTCTATCAGGAGCAGGTGATGCAGATCGCCCAGGTGCTGGCCGGCTACTCTCTCGGTGCCGCCGACCTGCTGCGGCGCGCCATGGGCAAGAAGAAGCCCGAAGAGATGGCGAAGCAGCGCGCCGTTTTCACCGAGGGGGCGCTGAAACGGGGAGTGGACGAAAAGACCGCCACCCACATTTTCGATCTGATGGAGAAGTTCGCCGGCTACGGCTTCAACAAGTCCCACTCCGCCGCCTATGCCCTGGTCTCCTACCAGACCGCCTGGCTGAAGGCCCACTATCCGGCCGCCTTCATGGCTGCGGTGATCTCCTCGGACATGGACAACACCGACAAGGTGGTCACCTTCATCGACGAGTGCCGTGACATGGGGCTGGAGGTGATTCCGCCGGACATCAACCGCTGTCAACACCGTTTCACTATCACCGACGAACGGACCATCCTCTACGGGTTGGGGGCCATCAAGGGAGTGGGGGAAGCGGTGATCGAGGCGGTGGTCGAGGCACGGGAAAAAGGAGGGCCGTTCTCCGATCTGTTCGATTTCTGCCAGCGCATCGATCTGAAAAAGGCGAACCGCCGGGTGCTGGAGACCCTGATCCGTTCCGGCGCCATGGATCGACTGGGTCCCAACCGCGCCACCCTGATGGACGCTTTACCGGAGGCCCTCCGTATTGCGGAACAGAGGCTGCGCGACGCCGCAATGGGCCAGACCGACCTGTTCGGTCTCGGTGGAGATGCGGCCGGGACGGGCCAGTACCGGCCGCGGAGGGAGTGGGACGAAGAGGAACGGCTGCGCGGCGAAAAGGAGACCCTGGGGCTCTATCTCACCGGGCATCCCATCGAGCGCTATCTGCCCGAGCTGGAACGCTTCATCAGCTCACGCATCGTGGACATCAAGCCCACCCGCAACCAGGTGATCACCGTTGCCGGCCTGATCGTGGCGATGAACACCCGCAACAGCAAACGGGGTGGCAAGCTGGCTTTCATCACCCTCGACGACCGCAGCGGCCGTATCGAGCTGGTGGTATTTCCGGAGGACTACGAGCGATATCGCGACCTGCTGGTAAAGGATCGGTTGCTGGTGGTGGAAGGGGATGTCAGCGTGGATGAATATTCCGGCGGCTATCGCGTCAGCGCCCGGGAGATCTACGATATCGAGGGTGCCCGCAGCCGTTTTGCCAAACGGCTGGTGATTGCGGTGGAGCAGAAGCGGGCCGGCAACGGTTTCATCCACTCCCTGGCCGAAACCCTCGAACCCTACCGTGAAGGCGGCTGTCCCGTGGCCATCGACTATCGGCATGCCTCCGCTTCCGCCACTGTGATCCTGGGAGAGCAGTGGAGGGTCCGACCCGCCGATCTGTTGCTGCAGAAACTGGCGGATCTGGCCGGGGAGGACCGGGTGCGGCTGGAATATTGAAGGCGGTCGTTTTTTCCCCATCCACCAGCAGCGGCTGATTGACAATAAGAGAAATACGGTTAAACTCTGAGAAAATGCCGCTCTTCTGACAGGCGTAATATCAGAAGAACAATAACAAGAATAATCGGTTGCAACAGGTATCACATCTTTGAGAGATCACCCGATCCGCGCCTTCGTGCGACGGGCGGCTGGCTCGTATATCATTCTTTCAATACAAGACGGTTTCGGAACGAGGCGCATGAGGTATCTCGACAGGATCAAGCGCAACATCGTGCGGTTGGGGGACGGTGACTGGTCGGCCCTGGATGCTTTTCAGAAAGAGATGAGAGGGATAGAACCGGAGTTTCACCCTTTCGATCGACGATATTACGAATGGACACAGGAGAAGAATCCGCACAAGGGGGAAGGGGGGCCACAATTCTGGGTATATCGTGGCCGCGACGGCGGTATTCAGGGGCAGCAGATTGGCATTCCCTTTTCCCTGTCGGTGAAGGGAAAACCTTACCGCGCCTCCTGGGCGGTCAACCTGATGGTCGAGCCGGCGCTCCGGATGCGGGGCATCGGCAATGCCCTGAGTTCGGTGCATCAGGAGGACAATGATATCGCACTCGGCATCGGCATATCAGACGAAGCATATCAATCCTACCGGCGTGCCGGCTGGATCGATCTGGGAAAGATGGGTGTGTTCATTCGTCCCCTCGATGCTCGGGCCATGCTGCCTCTGTTCGGATTGTCCGACAATCTGTTACACCGGACTGCGGCCGGGATATGTAATGGCTTTTTGCGGCTTCTGGATCTGAATGCTGCGCTTGTTTTTCGGCTTTTCCGCGGCATCGAGGTGGAGCCGGTGGAACGGTTCGATCCCAGGGTGGACCAGGTATGGGAAGAGGCGGGGAAGTATTACCCCATTCTGGCAAAACGGGATTTTTGCAGCCTGAGATGGCGTTTCGACGAGGCGGTGGAGTCCGCTTGCTATCGACGATACTATCTCTGGAAGCGGGGCAGGGTGTGTGGTTATTTCGTTTTGCGGCAAGGGACCCGTGACGGGGTGAACGTGGTGAACCTGGTGGATTTCCTGTGCGCGCCGCGCATGGTTTCCCCACTGATTGCCAGGGCGCTGGGCGTCGCCCGCGCGCTCGGCGGCGCAGCGCTCTACTGCAGGGTGAGCATTCCCCGGGCTGGCAGATATTTCCGCCCCCTCGGGTTCTGCCGGCGTCCCTCCTTCACCCGCGTGATGGCCATTCCGAACAAGGTATCGGGGCCGGCACCTGAGCTCCTTTCCAATCCTTCCTCCTGGTTCGTTACCATGGCGGACAGCGATGGTGATTACTTCGAGGATCAGGGGGTACACTCCCGGCCGGTTGCCGAGCAAGGTAGAGATGATATGCTGGCCGCGACCACCAAGACGGAGAAGCTGTCCGCCCTTGAGGGGCGTTTTTGGTGCGCTTGCACGGATTCGAACCGCGTCACCAGCGGTGGTGTCGAGATTTTTTCTCCCTTTGAACGAAAGAGGCGGCTCCCCAACGGGATCCGCCTCTTTTTTCACCACTTTCGGTGACTGGTCTTTATCAACGTGCCGCTATCTGTTTGGCGCGCACGATTTGATATGCGCGGGAGAGATAGGTGAGGGGCACGCTCCATACGTGAACCAGACGGGTGAACGGGAACATCAGGAACACCGTCATCCCCAGGAACATGTGGAGCTTGAAGAGGGGATTCACGTCTGCCACCAGAGTGGGATCCGCCCTCAACGTGGCTACGCTCTGCACGTACTGGGTCAGGGCAATCATGGTGGAGACATCCCCATCGGCCACATGCTTCATCGAGACCAGGGTGGTGAGCAGTCCCACGAGCACGGTGGCCAGCAACCAGCCGATGACGAACAGGTCCCGTTTCCTGCCCGCAGCCACGATGCGGGGATCCTGCAAACGGCGCAGGGTCAGCATGGTGGCACCTGCCAGACACATGCCGCCGAACAGGATTCCCAGGATGATGGCCATCTTCTGGTGAGCCATGTCGGAGATACCCAACGCGAGAAACACGCTGTGTGGGGTGAGCATGCCGAAGAAGTGCCCAAAGAAAACGGCGATGATTCCCACATGGAACAGGTTGCTCGCCAGGCGCATCTTGTCGTTGTTCAGGAACTGGGAGGAGTCGGCCTTCCAGGTGTACTGCTCCCGGTCGAAACGTATCCAGCTGCCTACCAGAAAAATGGTACCTGCGATATAGGGATAGACTCCAAAGATAAAGTCATTCATAACCTTTCTCCTCAAGCTGCACGGGCCAGATGGCCCCGGCTTTCTATGATCCGAATCAGACGGGCGTAGGGGCTGCCGGCCTTCTCCAGATTCTGCGCCAAAGCGGTCAACACTTTCGACGCATCTCCCAGGAAGACTCGTGCCTGCATCTCGTCCAGCGTGGAGACATACTCCAGGATGAGCGGCAGGTAGTCGGGCAACTCCCCCTCTACGACATCCAGGCCGGCAGCCCGGTAGTGTTCGCCAAGGTCCACCAGTGCCGGGCCGCGTCCCCGATCATCCCCGAACAGATGATGGGTAAGATGCAGATCATGCTCCGGGGTCATGTCGAAGGTCTGCACATAGGTTTCCTGCAAGCCCGTCAAGGTGTGCATCTGCATCCAGGCGATGGTGTCCTTGAGGGTTTTGCGCTCCTGTTCGCTCATATCCGGATCGGTTTCTGCCAGCTCCGCCATCTGCGGAAGATGTTCCAGCAGCTCGGCACTCGGATAATCGAGCAGGCGCGCGATCAGTCGGTACAATTGCATGGATCGATTCTCCATCTGTTGACTTCTTAAAGGTTGCATGTGGTGGCCAAAGGATTACTCCGTCGGCCTGCCGCCATCCAGCTCGTCCTGCCACTTCTTGAGGGCATCCCACTCTCCTTTGGCCGCCATCGCCGCTTGCTCCGGCCACGTGGTTGGATTTGCCCGGTTGAACTGTGGACCCGCCTCTGTGAGCATCTCCTTGAGCGCATCGGGTGATGCCGCAGCCAGAGCGGAAAAGGTGGTGATGCCGTTGCTCTTCAGCACCTCTTCGATCTTGGGTCCAATCCCTTCGATCTTCTTGAGATCATCGGCCTCTTCGCTGGCAGGGACAGCCGAAGCGGATGGCTCCTCTACCAAGGTTGGGGCGGGCGTTTCCACTTCTGCCGGCTCCGGAGTGGGATCGATTGCCAGCGCCGTGTTGCCGATCACCGCCTTGGTGGTCATGCTGCTCATGGCCGAAGGCGTAGTGTTCCGCTTGGGCCTGGGCATGTACTCCATCGGGGTAACCGAGCTGGTACGGCGGGTCGGGAACAGCGAAAAATCGCCACTGCTGCCACCGGGCGCGCTGGTGTTGCCAAAGGCGATGCCGTTCTGGCCCTGGAACGCATAGGGATCCTCCTGCTTCATCTCCTCGTGCGCGGTGGGGATGACGAAACGATCCTCATAGTTCGCGATGCCCAGCAGTTGATACATCTCGTCCGACTGCTCCTCGGTGATTCCCGCCGCCTCGAGTGCAGCCGTGTTGGGCTTGCCATCCACCGCCTTGGAGCGCTGGTTGCTGCGCATGGCGATCATGCGGGTCAAGGCGCTGATGATGGGGGCCTCTTCACCGGCGGTCAACAGGTTGGCGAGATAGCGGGCAGGGAAACGCAGCGCCTCCGCCTTGGGTATCACGCCATCTTCACCCACCGGCAGATTGCCCTGGTCGAGCTGGCTCTGAACCGGTGAGAGGGGAGGGACATACCACATCATGGGCAGGGTCCGGAACTCGGGATGGATGGGGAAGGCGATCTTCCACTCCATCGCCATCTTCCACACCGGGGAGTTTTGCGCCGCCTCGATCCAGTCGTCCGGGATGCCCGCATCCTGGGCTTCGCGGATCACCTCGGGATCGTTGGGGTCGAGGAAGATCTCCTGCTGCGATGTATACAGGTCCCTTTCCCTGCCGGTTTCGGCGGCGCTGAGAATGCGATCGGCGTCGTAGAGCATCACGCCCACGTAGCGGATCCGCCCGACGCAGGATTCGGCGCAGGCCATGGGCATGCCCGATTCCACGCGAGGATAGCAAAGGATGCACTTCTCTGACTTGCCGGACTCCCAGTTGAAGTAGATCTTCTTGTAGGGACATGCACTGACACACATCCGCCAACCGCGGCAGCGATCCTGATCGATGAGCACGATGCCATCCTCCTCCCGCTTGTAGATGGCACCGGAGGGGCAGGCCGCCACGCAGGCCGGATTCAGGCAGTGGTTGCAGAGCCGCGGCAGGTACATGTGGAAGGTCTTCTCGAAGTCCGCATACATCTGCTTCTGGATGCCTTCGAAGTTCTTGTCCTTGGAACGTTTCTCGAACTCTCCCGCCAGGTCATCCTCCCAGTTAGGCCCCCAGTGGATCTTCTCCATCCGCTCGCCGGTGATCTGCGATACCGGGCGCGCAGTGGGAGCCGCTTCGGACAGCGGTTTGTTCTGCAGCTTCTGATAGTCGTAGTCGAACGGCTCGTAGTAGTCGTCGATCTGCGGCATGTCCGGGTTGTTGAAGATATTGATCAGCTTGCTCAGACGACCGCCGGATTTCAGCTCCAGTTTGCCGTTTCGTTTCTCCCAGCCTCCTCTCCATTTGTCCTGATTTTCCCATTCCTTGGGATACCCCACGCCCGGCTTGCTCTCCACGTTGTTGAACCAGGCGTACTCCACCCCCTTGCGGTTGGTCCAGAGATTCTTGCAGGTGACCGAACAGGTGTGACAGCCGATACACTTGTCCAGGTTCAGTACCATACCAATTTGTGCACGGATCTTCATGCTGTTTCTCTCCTCAGTTCTTGATCCCGGCCGGATTGAGTTGGGCTTCGCGCTCCGGCGTCAGCGGGCGCTCCAGCCAATCGATATCCTTGTCCTCGATCTTGTGGAGGATGACGTGCTCATCACGCTGACAACCGACCGTGCCGTAATAGTTGAAGAAGTAGGACAACTGGGCGTAGCCGCCGATCATGTGGGTCGGTTTGACGATGACCTTGGTCACGCTGTTGAGGATTCCGCCCCGTTTCCCGGTGGTGTTGGAGCCGGGTACGTTGACGTTCTTCTCCTGGGCGTGATACATCAGCGCCATGCCCCGCGGGACGCGCTGGCTGACCACCACGCGGGCCACCGTGGCACCGTTGGTGTTGACCGCCTCCACCCAGTCGTTATCCTGCAGTCCGATCTGTTTGGCATCCTCTTCCGCCACCCAGATGTAGGGACCACCGCGGAACAGGGTGAGCATGCGCAGGTTGTCCTGATAGGTGGAGTGGATACCCCATTTGGAGTGCGGGGTAATCCAGTTGAGCACCAGGTGCTTCTTGCCCTTGAGCTTGGTCGCCAGCTGCTCCGGCAGATCGTGATGCGCCTTCATGTCGATGGGCGGCCGATAGGTGCAGAAGCCTTCACCGAAGTCCAGCATCCACTCATGATCCTGATAGAACTGCGCCCGGCCGGTGAGGGTCCGGAAGGGGATGTATTCGTGGATGTTGGTATAGCCCGCGTTGTAGCTGACCTTCTCCGATTCGATACCCGACCAGGTGGGGGCCGTGATGATCTTGCGCGGCTGGGATTGCAGATCCCGGTAGGTGATCTTCTCCTCGTGACGACCTTCATACAGATGGCTGTGATCCACGCCGGTCTTCTTGGAGAGGGCCTGCCACGACTTGTGGGCCACCTCGCCGTTGGTCTCGGGCGCCATGCGCATCACCGCATCGCAGACACCGATGTCCTCTTCGAGTGACGGCATGCCCTGGCTGACACCTTCTTCCTTGATGACGCCGTTCAGCTCCTTGAGCTCTTCATACTCCTGCTCGGTGTTCCACTCGAGTCCCTTGACGCCATTGCCAACCTTGACCATCAGCGGGCCCAGTGCACAATATTTCTTGTAGGTATTGTGATAGTCCCGCTCGATCACTTTCAGCAGCGGCAGGGTCTTGCCCGGTACCGGCTCACACTCTCCCTTCTTCCAGTCCTTGACCTGGCCGAGCGGCTGGGCAAGGGCGGCAGGGGTGTCGTGCAGCATCGGCAACGCCACCACGTCCTTGCGGGTACCCAGATGGGTTTCCGCCAGCTCGGAGAAACGCTTGGCGATGGTGCGGAAGATCTGCCAGTCCGACTTGGCCTCCCAGGCCGGGTTCACCGCCGCGTCCAGCGGATGGATGAAGGGGTGCATGTCGGTGGTGTTGATATCGCTCTTTTCATACCACGTGGCGGTGGGCAGGACGATATCCGAGTAGGCTCCCGTGGAGTTGAGGCGGAAGTTGATGTCCACCATCAGATCCAGTTTGCCCACCGGTGATTTCTCCCGCCACTTGATCTCCTTGGAGCGCTGGCCCTCGACGCCTTCCTGCATGACGCCGTTCTGGGCACCGACCAGGTGCTTGAGGAAATATTCGTGCCCCTTGGCCGAACAGCCCAGCAGATTGGCCCGCCAGACGAACAGGTTGCGCGGAAAGTTCTCCGGGGCGTCTATGTCCTCGGAGGCAAATGCCAGATCGCCGCTCTTGAGCTGATCGATCATGTAGGCAGCGATCCCGGCCTCGTCGGTGGCACCGGCTTGCTCCGCCTCGGCCACGATGTCCAGCGGATTCTTGTTGAAATGCGGAGCGGATGGCAACCAACCGAGCCGCTGGGCCACCACGTTGTAGTCCACCAGCTGGTAACCCTTGTACTTCGCCTTCGCGGTGGGCGCCAGGACGTCGTCCGCTTCCACCTTTTCGTACCGCCACTGGTCGGTATGCAGATACCAGTAGGAGGTGCTGTTCATGTGGCGCGGGGGACGGTGCCAGTCGAGACCGAAAGCGATGGGTGCCCAGCCGGCTTGCGGGCGCAGCTTCTCCTGACCCACGTAGTGGGCCCAGCCGCCTCCCGATTGCCCCACGCAACCGCAGATGTGCAGCAGGTTCATGATGGCCCGGTAGTGCATGTCGTTGTGGTACCAGTGGTTGATGGCGGCGCCCAGGATGACCATCGACTTGCCTCGGGTCTTGGAGGCATTCTCCGCAAACTCGTGTCCCGTACGCGTCAGGTCCTCCCGTTTGACGCCGGTGATCTTCTCGGCCCAGGCGGGGGTGTAAGGCACCGATTCGTCGTCAAAGGAGGTGGCGAGGTTGTCACCCAGCCCGCGATCGATACCGTACTGTGCCACCTGAAGATCGAACACCGAGGCCACGTGGACGGTATCACCCGAGGCCAGCTTGATCTTGCGCACCGGCACCTTGCGGATCAGCAGACTCTCCTCGTCAGGTGTGAAGTGAGGGAAGGCGACATCCACTACGTCGTCACTGTGTCCCAGGCAGGAGAGCTCGGGATCGATCTCCTTCTGCTCCTTGCCGCTCTTGCGGTGCAGGTTCCAGCGACCCTCTTCACCCCAGCGGAACCCCACCGAACCGTTCGGGCAGACGAAGCTGTCGCTGTTGCTGTCATAGACGATGGTCTTCCATTCGGGGTTGTTCTCCTCACCCAGATTGCCGTCGAAATCGGAAGCCCGCAGATAGCGATCCGAAACGAACCGGTCTCCATCCTGGCGCAGAATCACCTGCATGGGGAAATCGGTATAGGTCTTGGCATATTCGGTGAAGTAGGGATCCTGCTTGTCGATGTGGAACTCCTTGAGCGCCACGTGCCCCATGGCAAGGAAGGCTGCGGAGTCGGTGCCCTGTTTGACCGGCATCCAGAGATCGGCGAATTTCACGTACTCGGCATAGTCCGGTGCCATGGAGACCACCTTGGTACCGTTGTAACGGGCCTCGATGGCAAAGTGGGCGTCCGGCGTCCGGGTCATGGGCAGGTTGGCGCCGCATACGATGAGATACTTGGAGTTGTACCAGTCGGCCGATTCCGGAACATCGGTCTGCTCACCCCATACCTGGGGAGAGGCGGGCGGCAGGTCGCAGTACCAGTCGTAGAACGAACCGCAGGCACCCCCAATCAGGGAGAGATAGCGGGAACCGGCGGCGTAGCTGATCATGGACATGGCGGGAATGGGGGAGAAGCCGTAGATCCGGTCGGGTCCCCATTTCTTTATGGTATAGACGTTCGCCGCCGCGATGATCTCGGTGACCTCGTCCCAGGTGCTGCGCACGAATCCTCCCAGACCACGCACCGCAGTATAGCGCTTGCGCTTGTCGGGATCCGACTGGATGGCCTCCCAAGCCTCTACCGGATCCTTGCCGCTGGCCCGCTCCTGGCGGTAGAGATCCACCAGACGACCGCGGATCAGGGGGTACTTGATGCGGTGCGGGCTGTAGAGATACCAGGAGAAACTGGCACCCCGCTGGCATCCCCGTGGCTCGTGATTGGGCATGTCGGGGCGAGTACGGGGGTAATCGGTCTGTTGCATTTCATAGGCCACCAGGCCGTTCTTGACGAAGATCTTCCAGGAGCAGCCCCCTGTGCAGTTGACGCCGTGGGTGGAGCGTACCACCTTGTCGAAGCGCCAACGGTTCCGGTAGGCATCCTCCCATTCACGGTCATCGTTCGTGGTGATACCGTGTCCGTCGGAAAACGTCTCGTGAACCTTCTTGAAGTATTTCAGCCGGTCGAGAAAGTGACTCATTATCTGATTCTCCTGATTAACCGAATCGTCGTCTTGTGTCCCTCTGGGCCGGGAAGAGGCGTTTTCTCTCCCGGCCCCCTCAGGGCTCCGCTCGTCTCCCCGTCAGGGGTTGTCGTACTCCCGTTTGGGTCCGAGGTAGTACCACCAGTTGAGCACCAGACAGATGAAGTAGAAGATGGCGAAGCCGTACAAGGCGTACTCCGGGGTCGCCGCCTTGATTTCCTCCCCAAACACTTTGGGAATGATGAAAGCGCCGTAGGCTGCCACTGCGGAAGTCCACCCCAGCACTGGACCCGCATGCTCCTTCTTGAACACCATGGCGATGGTGCGGAAGGTGGAACCGTTACCGATACCGGTCGCCGCGAACAGCACCAGGAACAGCAGGAAGAATGGTACGAAGTACTCTTCCGGAGTGGCCGATTGATATGCCGCCTTCAGGAAGTAGGCCACCCCGAGGGCGCAGATGATCATCACGATGGATACGTAGTGGGTCACCCGGGCACCACCCACCTTGTCCGACATCCAGCCTCCCAGCGGGCGGATGAGGGCGCCGATGAAGGGCCCCATCCAGGCGTACATCAGGGCCGAGGGGCCGTTCGGGTTGGCCGTATCATGGGTCATCACGCCGTCCACCATGATGTGCTGGAATCCGAACACCACCTTGATGGCCAGGGCGAAACCGGCGGAGTAGCCGATGAAACTGCCGAAGGTCATGGTGTAGATGATGCTCATGATCCAGGTGTGCTTGTGCTTGAAGATGGCATAGCTGCGGTTGAGGATGGGTTTCACCTCCCCCGGGATCATCTTGAGCAGGAAGACGGTGGCGGCAATCACGCCGGCGATGACCGGCCATTTGGCCCAGCTCGGTGCACCGAGACCCACCGGCGCCGGCAGGATGATGTAGAGCCCGATGGCTGCGGTAATGAATCCCATCGCCAGCATGCCGGTGATCTTCATGGCACTGTTGAAGAATCCACCGATATGGGGCGACACCTCTTCCGTACGGATGTTGTTCATTCCGAAGTAGCCGATGATCACCAGTGGGATGAGTGCCACCAGCCAGACATAACCCGCATTGTGAATCCATGTTTCTGACCCTGCCGGAATTTTTCCGATCAGCGTTCCGGATGTGTTCTCCAGTATCATCGGGGCACCACCGAAGATGCCGACGGTCATCACCAGCGGGATGACGATCTGCATGGTGGTCACTCCGGCATTGCCCAGACCGGCGTTCAGTCCGAGGGCCAATCCCTGCATCCTGCGGGGGAAGAAGAAACTGATGTTGGACATGGAGGATGCGAAGTTACCGCCACCGATGCCGGAAAGAAATGCCAGAACCTGGAACACCCACAACGGAGTTTCCTTGCTCTGGAGTGCCAGACCGGTACCCAGGGCCGGGATGATGAGCAGTGCCGTGGTGAAAACGATGGTGTTTCGCCCACCGGCGATCCGGATGAAGAAGCTGTTGGGGATCCGTAGTGTAGCGCCGGTCAGTCCGGCGATGGCGGCCAGAGTGAACAGCTCCGGCTTACTGAAGGGAAAGCCGAGATTGATCATCTGTACCGTGATGATTCCCCAGTAGAGCCAGACCGCAAACGCGCAGAGCAGACTGGGGATTGAAATCCACAGATTCCGATAGGCAATCTTCTTTCCCTCTTTTTCCCAAAATTCGGTGTCTTCAGGATCCCATTTCGTTATATCTGTCATGGTCTGTTTCCTCTTCTTCACCTGTTTTTCGAAAACCGGGGGGGTCCGGTCGTTCGTGTCATCGTTGTAGGGCGTAAAAAACCATGAAAAGGGATTCAATACAACGGGCGGGAAACGGGCGAGGGAAGGGCGGATACCACCAAATGGGTATAGGCGGTAAATGGGGCAACCGACTGAACAAAAAGCTGTTTTCCGTGACAGGGAGGTCATCGATGCCCCCTGTGGATAGCCTTCGATTTTTTGTGGGTACCCCGATATAACCGGCCCGCTCACGAAGCCGGACTGCGTGTGGTGAAGTTCGATGTTATAGTGGGGCGTCAGCGGACGAGCGAGGGAGCAAACAGAGAATGAACATCGTGAAGTTCCTGAAAGGGTGTTTCCCGACCAACGTCAACCGCTCCGAAAGAGCGGTTCGCCTGGTGGTCGGTGTCGCCCTGATGGGTCTCTCATTCTCGGATGCGGTCACCCCGACCCAGGAGTTCTGGCTGGTTCTCCTGGGATGGCTGGGAGTGCTGTCGGGAATGATCGGACACTGCCCGATTTACGGTCTGTTCGGCAAAAGTACGCTGAAGGACGGGGAGAATTGACCTCCATCGCGGTCGGATTCTATGCGACGCTGTGCAGCGAGAAGGCGGAGATGGCTTCGTTGATCTCCTTTTCGATGTCGTCCAGTGTCTCGTCGAGGCTGTCGGCTTCCAGCCCGAGCAGTTTCCAGGCTTCGGGATCGGGCTCCAGATTCTGACGGTAGAGCAGCAGTCCGGGATTGATGGAATCGGCAACCACGTTGGCCAAGTGAGTAATGGCCTTGAACTTTCCCGCGATCCCGGTATCACCCAGCTGATGGTGACAGGCGACCGCTTCCACCAGCGCCTCCGGTATGTTCCAGTGGCTCAGCAGCGTCGAGCCGACGATGGCGTGATCGAAGCCGATGATGGCCCGCTCGGCCTCATACAAGGGACAGTTCTTGCGCCGGGCGTGGTTGATGGCCTCCTTGGCCAGGGTCGGGATGGTGCTGTAGATGATCAGGCTGCCCAGGTCGTGCAGCAGGCCGGCGATGAAGTAGTGCTCGGAATCGTGCTCCTCGGCCAGCCTTGCGATGGCTCGGGCCACCACGGCGGTGGAGAAGCTGTGGCGCCAGAAGGTCTCCATGGTGACGAACTGGTTCGGCAGATTGGCAAACTGGCGGATGGTGGAACTGGCCAGGGCCAGGAGGCGCAGCTGCTGGGTGCCGACGATGGTGACCGCAAGGGAGATGGTGTCGATCTGCGAGGGGAAACCGTAGAAAGGGCTGTTGACGATACGCAGGAGCCGCGCCGACAGTGCCGGATCCTCGCTGATGATATCGCTGATGTCCTTGGCGGTGCTGTAGGGATCATCGACCGCCTGATTGAGCCGTACCACGATCTCTGGCAGCGAGGCCAGTTCAATGTTTTGCCGAATCAGATCGTCAGGACACAGAGAAGCCATAGCCATTTCCTTTTCTTTTTGTGTAGAGAGGTCGGGTTTCGTTACATTAACGGTCGCTGATAAAAAAACTTGACCTTTCGGATATTTCCCCCCATTCGCCCGCTACAATGGTTCGCATAATGTATATTATGTTAAATAATGTACAGGGCGAAGATGGCGGACCCGAATCCGGGACCGCCACTCCTACGCGTCGCTGAGCCGGGCCCGCAGCCGCGCATACGAACGGCTCAGAATCTGGCTGACGCGAGATTCACTGACCCCCAGCACTCCACCGATCTCCCGCAGGTTGAGCTCCTTCTCGTAATACATGGAGAGCACCATCCGTTCCCGCTCGGGCAGCGACGCGATGGCCTCCACCAGCCGATGACGGAACCGGTCGTTCTCCACCTCGTCGAGCGGATTCGCGGTATTTCCGGCAATGGTGTTCAGAGGATCCTGCTCGTTGCCAAGGTCATCGAGATTGAAGATCCTGCTGTTGCAGCTGTCCCGCAGAATCTTGTAGTACTCGGATGGCGATACTCCCATCTCGGCGATCACCTCCTCGTCCCGGGCGTCCCGACCGGTACGGTTCTCGACCGCCTGCACGGCGGCGGAAAGGCTTCTCGCCTTGCGATGAACCGATTTGGGTGCCCAGTCGTTGCGGCGCAGCTCGTCGATCATCGCTCCCCGGATGCGCAAGGTGGCATAGGTCTCGAAGCTCGCCCCCTGGCTGGCGTCGTAACGGCGGGCTGCGTCCAGCAGGCCGAGCATGCCGGCCTGGATCATGTCGTCCGCCGAGACATTGCCGGGCAGGCGCCCCAGCAGATGATGCGCTATCCGCTTCACCAGCGGGGTGTGAAGTTTCACCAGTTCTTCGGAGACGCCGATATCGACTGAAACATCGGTGACTCGAGTGTTGTCATAAGCTACTGCTGTTCCCACGATACTCACTCCACGGCTGTTCCCGCTGCAGATACATGCTCTGCAACAGGAGGTTTCTGACCTCTGCCGGAAAACTGGACACGTCAGTGAGCTGAGTGGCGGTATTCCGGCGCTACTTGTGCAGAAAGTAGAGACACTGCACGCCGGATGTCTGAAGAACCTGTTGCGCGGGGCTACGTCGGGATTTGAAGCCCATTGCCCGGCATCCGTATGGAAAGGCGGCTTGCCAGGTAATGTAGAAATGCCGACATTTGTAGCAGTCAATCCTGTTTGAGCGCTTCTCTTCAGGCATCCTGCCGTGGAAGATGCAAAAAGTGTTCCCGATAGTAGGCGAGCTCACGAATGGAGTCGTGGATGTCCGCCAGAGCAAGGTGGGTGGACTGTTTGGTGAAGGATTTGTAGATCTCGGGCGCCCAGCGACGGGCCAGTTCCTTGATGGTGCTCACATCGAGGTTACGGTAGTGGAACCATGCCTCCAGCCTCGGCATGCAACGGGCAAGGAAACGGCGATCCTGGCAGATGCTGTTGCCGCACATGGGAGAAGCGCCGGCTGGGACGTACCGCTCCAGGAAAGCCAGCGTTCGGGCCTCTGCCTCTGCCTCGTCGATGGTGCTCTTGCGTACGCGATCCACCAAACCGGACCTGGTATGCTGGGTGGTATTCCATTCGTCCATGCCCGCCAGCAGCCTCTCCTCTTGATGGATCGCAAGTACCGGCCCCTCTGCGAGCACGTTGAGCTGACTATCGGTGACGACGGTGGCGATTTCGATGATCGCGTCCCGCGTGGTGTCCAGACCGGTCATCTCCAGGTCGATCCAGATGAGGTTGTCTCGGTTGGGTTCCATAGAGGTCTCCACAAGGTCTGCAACGAATGGCGAGCCCGAACGTTTCCGGGTTAATATGATGAAATATTATGAATAGTATTGGTCCAACGGCCAAATATATCGGCGCCGAGGCGGCAAACATGAGATGAGCGATTCCAGAGCGTCCATTTCTGACGCGGAACCAGAACAACCCGGTTTGGTGATTGCCAACTACGGCTCCTTTCTTGATGTAGAGGATGAGAAAGGGGTCGTTCATCGCTGTGTTGCAAGGCGAAATCTCGGGAGTATCGTCTGTGGTGACCGGGTGGCCTGGCGTAAAATCAATGGCGGGGTGGTAGAGCGTCGTTTGCCGCGTCGCACCCTCCTCGCCCGCGTGGATACCCGTGGCCGTTCCCGACCGATTGCTGCCAATGTGGATCGCATCGTCATCGTTACTGCACCCCGGCCCGGTATCAATGAGGATCTGATCGATCAGTTTCTGGTGGCAGCGGAGCACACCGGAATCACTCCCCTCCTCCTGGTCAACAAGATCGACCTGCTGGATCGCCCCGCTCTGGAAGAGCTGAGAGGCCGTCTCCTCCCCTATCGGAAGATCGGTTACCGGGTGGTCTTCTCCAGCGTTCGGCGGCAGCATGGGCTCGATCAGCTGCTGAGCGAGATCAGGGGGAAATACTCTATATTCTGCGGCGAATCCGGCGTGGGGAAGTCATCTCTCGTCAATGCGTTACTGCCCGATGTCAAGGCCAGGGTGGCCTCTCTTTCACGCGCCAGCGGAAAGGGGGTCCACACCACCACCACCACGGTTCTCTATCACCTGCCCGATGGTGGGGCCATCATCGACTCTCCCGGGGTCAGGGAGTTTGGTCTGGGAAAGTTGTCGGCAGCCGAGATTGCGCAAGGATTCGTCGAGTTTCGCGCCTATGCGGACAGGTGTCGTTTTCGTGACTGTACCCATCGTAACGAGCCGGGCTGCGCTGTCATCGCGGCTGTCCGCCGGGGCGAGATCAGCGAACGGCGGCTGCGAAGCTATCACAGGCTACTGGCGCGGGAGTAGGAGAGCCTTTCTCAAGGGTTCTCCAGTATCATCTTCAGGCGCTGCTCGAGCTCTGAAGCATCGAACTCTCCTTTCTTGTTCGGGCTCAGCACGATCCCCTTCCCGTCACCCTTGAGTTCTTTCGTCACCTCGATCTTTCCCTTGTCCGGTTCGGGCTTCGGGGGTGGCGGCGATGGAGCCGCCGGCAGGGTGCCGAGCTGCTCCGAAAGCTGCTCCGCTACGGGTTTGTATTTCTTGATGTCGAACGATTCCGGCAGTTTCTTGCCGGTGACCACGATGCTGATGCGGCGGTTGACGGGTGCATCGGGTTCGTCGGGAAGGAAGGGAACCGAGTCGGCCAGCCCCACCACGCGGATGATCTGCTCCTCGGGCAGCGCGCTCTCCACCAGCTCGCGCCGCGCGGCATTGGCGCGATCACTGGAGAGCTCCCAGTTGCTGTAGTTCTTTCTCCCGGTGAAAGGAGTGGAGTCGGTGTGCCCGGAAATGCTGACCATATTGGAGACACCGGCGAGAACCTTGCCGATCTCCCGCAGAATCACCCGGGCGTAGGGCTTCAGGGTGGCCTTGCCGGAGTCGAACATGGGGCGGTTCTTCTTGTCCACTATCTGGATACGGAGACCCTCTTCGGTGACATCCAGATAGATCTGCTCCCGAAAGCTGTGCAGGGTGGGGTGATTCCGGATGTTCTCCTCCAGCTTCTGCATCAGCTCCTTGAAGTCCGGGCTCTTGTGCTTGCTCTCCCCCTCTTCCGCCTCGCCGGCACCATCCTTGGGGTTGGTCTTCAGGATGGTTCCCCCCTCCCCTTTGGGTGCGTCCATCCCTCCCCCCATATCGATTACCGCACTGCTCGCTCCGCCGCTTGCCTGGATCATGCTGGGGCTCCGGAAATATCCTTCGAGGGCCTTGAGATCCTCTTTCGGAGTCGTCTCCAGCAGCCAGAGGAGAAGAAACAGGGCCATCATGGCGGTGACGAAGTCGGCGTAGGCCACCTTCCAGGAGCCGCCATGATGGCCTCCGTGCCCCCCCTTCTTTACCCGCTTGATGATGATGGGCTGGATTGCGTTGTTGTCCATCTCGTTCCCTGTTTACCTTCTCGACAGCGGCCCGCTACCCCTTCAGATGCTCTTCAAGCTCGGCAAAGCTCGGCCTGTGCTCATGGCTGATGGCCTTGCGTCCAAACTCCACTGCGATGGGTGGTGCATAACCGTTCAAGGTGGCCATGATGCATACCTTGATGCAGCTCAGGAACTTGGATTCCTCCTCGGCGATGGCGTTTGCCGCACTGCCCATGGGGCCGACGAAGCCGTAGGCCAGAAGGATACCGAGAAAGGTTCCCACCAGCGCGGCGCCCACGTGTGCTCCCAGTTCGGCCGGGTCTCCACCGATGGAACCCATGGTGATGATGACGCCGAGCACCGCGGCCACGATACCGAACCCGGGCAACGAATCACCCACCGAGGTGAGGGCGTCCCCGGGTTTCATGGCGTCACTGTGATGGACCTCCAGCTCGATGTCCATCAGGTTCTCGAGTTCGAAGGCATTCATGCTTCCGCCGACGATCAGGCGCAGGTAGTCGGTGAGGAACTCCATCGCATGGTGGTCAGCGGCGATCTTGGGGTATTTGGTGAAGATGTCGCTGTTGGCGGGCTCGTCGATATGGGATTCGAGCGCCATCACCCCCTCCTTGCGCGCCTTGTTGAACAACTCGTACATCAGGGCGAGCAGCTCCATGTACATCGCCTTGTCATATTTGGAGCCCTTTATCAACACGGGAAGACTCATCATCGCCTTCTTGATCACACCTCCCGGATTGGCGATGACGAATGCTCCGAATGCGGCGCCGCCGATGGTGACATACTCGGCCGGTTGCCACAGTATGGCCAGATTTCCGTGTGCCATCAGATAGCCTCCGATGACGCTACCTGTGACGATCAATATGCCCAAGATAAGTTTCATGGAAATCGGTTCCTTTCTGTCACAGACTTAAATCATTGTCTTGTGTTGCCGATAATCTGTATGACCAGCGGTCAAGCCCGACCTTCGTATCGTGTCGAAGTAGGTTATCGAACAATGGCCCGTTCTCTTTATGGGCTGGAGACACTATTTCATGAGTGGAGATCCAAAAAAATGGGTTGCTCAATGGATTGGGAGCGGGCTGTTGCCGGCGATGGAGCAGACTGTCGACCACCTGAGGCGCTTCTTCGACGATCCCGATCCGTTCGAGCACCTTCCCGACGTGATCCACCGTGACCCTGGTTTCACCTGTCACTTGTTCAGCCGCGCGAACGGTCTTCATCACCGTCACTTCGGCATGCCGGTCACCACGGTGGAACATGCGATGATGATGCTGGGGTTGAACCGGATACGGGGAATCACCGAGGCACTCCCTCTCTTCGACCCGCTGAAGGGAGAGCATGCGGGATTGTCGAGGACCTACGGCAGGGCCTATCACGCGGCACATTACGCGTGGGTCTGGGCCAGGCTGCGAGCGGACATGGTGCCTTGGGAGGTGTTCACCGCCGCTCTGCTCCATCCCGTCGGCGAAATGGCGGTCTGGTACTTTCAGCCCGAACGGGCCGAAGAGATTGAGGATCTCGTCCATGGTACGGGACACAAATCCCGTGAAGTCGCTCAACGCCACGTGCTGGGTTTCCGCTACGACGAACTCTCCGCCGAGCTCGCCCGCCTGTGGAAGCTGCCCATACTGCTTCACGACGCTCTACGTCCGCAAAATGCGGCGAGACCACGGGTGAAACTCATCCTTCTCGCCCAGACGCTGGCTCGTGCCGCAGAGCGATCCTGGAACTCGCATAGGGCGTTATCCTGCCTGGAGGAGGTGACAGAGCTGCTGCATCAACCATTTGCGGAAGTTGTCGAGAGTACCCATCGAGCGGCGGAAGAGGCATCCCGGGCAATCGCTCCTTACGGTTTGTTTCCGGTGACCGTCGACCTTACAGCCATTCCTCCGGGAGCGGAGAACGAGGGGAAAGAAAGGGTTCGGTCCGTGAAGAACGTATCACCATTGGTGTCTGAGGGCGCCCCCTTCGAGGGTCGGCCAGAGGTGCTGGAGGAAACCATTCGATGGTTCCGTACGGCCGGTGACGACTCCCTCAACCTTTCGGCCATCATGCGGCGCGCCGCCGACGGGATTCATCAGGGGATCGGTCTGTCGCGGGTGGTCTTTGCCGCCTGTACGCCGGACGGAAAGTCTCTCAGGGCACGCGTGGTCAGAAGCTCCGAAGAGAGCGCGGAGTTCGAGCAGCTTCGCCTTGACCTGCAGCCGCCCCATCTGTTCACCAGACTCATGGAGAAACCGGCCAGCATCTGGGTCAATACAGGCAACCGCGACAAATTCGGCGAGCTGCTTCCGCCGGAGCTGTTGCGCCTGCTGGACACCGACAGCTTTTTCGCCCGTTCGTTGTTCCTTCAGGACCGGCCATTGGGAATGTTCTATTGCGACTGCCACCGGAACACCACCTGCCTGGATGAGCAGCGTTACAAGGATTTTCAGCATCTCTGCGACCATGTCACAGCAGCCTTGCAGAAGGCGACCGTTCTTTGAGAAGGCTCCCTTGCCGCCCCGGGGAACAATCCCTTCGGTAAAGTTTTTTCGTCAGATGGCGATAACCGATAACGTAGTCCTCATACCCGGAAACCTTCCATGACCATGCGCAAATCCAGCCTCGAGGCCGCTAACAAATTGCTGGAACAGTCGCTGCTTCACCATGCCGGGAAGCCGGTGGGGACCGTCGCCGCCCTGGATCCGGCACTGGTGGCGCCCAACTATGCGGAATGTTTCATCCGTGATTTCGTTCCCTCTGCGCTGGTCTTCCTGATGGAGGGAAAGACGGAGATCGTGGTCAACTTCCTGAGGCTCGTTCTCGACCTGAGGGCACAGCAACCCATCATTCTCGGTCACGAACGTGCGCCGGGCCTGATGCCGGCCAGTTTCCGTATTCCCAACGACGGCGACGATGACGACATGCCGTCCGCCGACTTCGGGGACCGCGCCATCGGCCGGGTGGCGCCGGTGGACTCCGCCCTCTGGTGGACGCTGTTGTTGCGTGCTTATGTAAATACCACCGGCGACATCGCCCTGGCGCACAGCCGCGAGTTTCAGGAGGGGTTGCGGCTCAATCTGCAGCTCTATCTGAAGGAGAATTTCGAAACCTCTCCGGCGCTGCTGGTTCCCGATGCATCATTCATGATCGATCGCCGAATGGGGGTGCATGGGCACCCGCTGGAGATCCAGGCGCTGTTCTATGGAATGTTGTTCACCACCCTCGAGCTGCTGCTGCCCGGTCCGGAAAACGACCATCTGCTCGCCATGTGCAAGAAACGGTTGCAGACGTTGCGCTCCTATGTGCGCATCTACTATTGGCTGGATACGCAGCGGCTCAACGAAATTCACCGTTACCAGAGCGAGGAGTTCGGGCACGATGTCACCAATGTCCTCAACATCTACCCCGAATCCATCCCCGGCTGGATAGATGGCTGGTTGCCGAGAGAGGCCGGCTATCTGCTGGGGAACCTGGGGCCGAGCCGCATCGATTTCCGCTTCTTCTCCTTTGGCAATCTGCTCTCGATCCTGTTTGGACTGGCGACGTCACCACAGGCGGAAGGGATCATGAACCTGTTCGAGTCCCATTGGGACTCTCTGATGGGGGAGATGCCGGTGAAGATCTGTTTCCCCGCGGTGGAGGGAGACGAATGGGCCTACACCACCGGCAGCGATCCCAAGAACATGCCCTGGTCATATCACAATGGTGGACATTGGCCCTGCTTGCTGTGGGCGTTTACCGCAGCGGCCATCCGAACAGGCCGGCGCGATCTGGCAAAAAAGGCCTTTTCCATCGCCGCCAGCCGCCTGGAGCCGGACGAATGGCCGGAATACTACGACGGGAAGCGGGGCAACCTGATCGGCCGCCGCGCCAACCTGAGGCAGGTGTGGAGCGCTGCGTCCCTGATCATTTCCCACCATCTGCTGGAGAACGGCAGTATGGCGGCCGGTTTCGACTTTTTTGCCATCCATGATGAAACACCACAAAACGCCCTGTCGCTCGAGCAAGAAAAACAGCTTCAGGAAAGCGGAGCCTTCGACCTGGTGATGCCGAGAGACCGTCGCAAGGTGAGCTGAGGTCGCTTTTGCCCTCTCCAAGGAACTTGGTTCTTTCGAAGGTGTCTCATCCGGTTGACAGCAAGGGGCCGATTCACCTACATTGGCAGTCCATGAAACGAACCGTGCTCTACATTCTGCTGCTCGCCAATCTCTTTTCGGGGTTGGCGCTTGCGTGGGACAGTCATCCGGAAGCGATGGCAGGGCATGAACTGGTGGTTTTCGATCGGCCAGCAGCTGTCCACTCCCACGGGCACGGTGATTCCGCCAGCGCCGACTGGGAACATGCCAACCATTGCTGTCACGGCGCCGCCCATCTGATTGGTTTCATCCATGAACCTGCTACACCGCTCTTGCTGGCGGGTGGCAAGCACCCCTTCTCCCCTCCAGCTCCTCTGCTCTCGCTCCCCATCGCCCCCCATCTCAGGCCCCCAATCGCCTAAGCCTTCTCAATGTTACTTGAGCTGCCGCTTGTGACCGGCAGTATCCAGGTTCGTTGCATTTGAAGGACCCAAAACCATGTCATTAAAACCTGTTTTGTGCGCAGGCATCTGTCTGTGCATCGCATTGCCCCTCCGGGCGGAGACGGACCCCGTGCAAAGCACGGTGCCGTTGACCATCACTGCAGATGGTCGGCAAGAGATACCCCCCTCACTGCAGAAGTTCATTCTCCAGGTGTGGGCGGAAAACCCCATCATTCAGGGCGCGCAAGCTGCGCTCGAGGCTGCCCGTGCACGGGTGGATGCAGCCGGCAAGCCGCTGTACAACCCAACCCTGGAGCTGGATGCAGAACAGACAGATATCAATACCTCCACGGTGGGGCTGAATCAGACCATCGACTGGGGTGACCAAAAGGGGGCATTGCAGGCGATTGCAGGCCATGAACTCCGTCTGGCGGAGGCGCAACTACGGGCAAAACGCCAAAATCTCACGGCCGAGATACTCGAAGCGCTGATCCGCTATACCACCACGCAGGAGATGTATGCACTTAGCCTGCGTCGCAGCCAGCTCATGAAATCTTTTGTCGATACTGTGGAACAGCGCCATGCTGCGGGCGACGTGGCCGCCGCAGATATGATGCTGGCCCGGGTTGCCTACAGCGAGGCGCTGATTGCACAGGCCTCCAGTGAGAGTGAGTTGGCCGGTGCAGAGGCTGCGCTTCAGGGTATCGCCGGACTGACTCCCGCTCAATGGCCCTCGTTGCCAGGCGAACCGGCAAAGCCACCGGCAAGAGCCGACAAAAAACTGCTCGAAACCCTCCCCAAACTGGCCATCTATCGAGCCCGGATGGAGGTTGCCAAAGCCCGTATCGAGCTTGCCGAGCGGCAGCGAAAAACGGCTCCAACTTTGGGAATCCGTGCAGGACGTGAAGACAAGGATCAATTGTTGGGATTGACACTGGAGGTTCCCCTGTTTGTACGCAACAGCTTCAAGGCACAGGTCCAGGCCGCAGCCCGCGAAGCGGTGGTGGAAGAGCAAGCCTACCGGAACGCATACCGCCGCGCCTCGGCCCGTCTCGAGGGCACCCTGGCCCGCTTCCGGAATACCAGTCGGGCGTGGCAGGTGTGGAGTGGTACCGGAGAGCAGGCGCTTCAAGAACAGATGCGGCTGCTGGAGCAGATGTGGCAGGCGCAGGAGCTGAGCGCAACCGATTTTCTCATCCAGGCCAAACAGAACATCGACACCCAGGCAACGGCGACGAGGTTGAAACGGGAGCTGTGGCTCTCGGCCGTTGCCTGGTTGTCGGCTTCCGGCCAGATTGAAACCTGGTTGGGCATGAGCGAGAACGAATCAGCAGCAGGAGGGGTGAGGCAATGAAAATGAAACAGGTACTGTTCTTGTCGGTGGTCATGGGTTTGATGCTTTCCCCTCCCCTCTTCGCCGGGCAGGGCGATCACGACCATGCAGAAGAGGCACATTCTCACGGAGAGGCGGATGGCCACGCTCACACGGATGAGGCACATCCCCCGGAGACCGCGCAAGGCCATGATCATGAAGGGGAAGCGCACGCCCACGAGGAAGAGCACACGGATGAGCATGGTGACGGGCACGGGCACGAGGGAGAGCATGCGCACGGTCATGGAGAAACCGCCTCGGAGGTGGAATTGAATGAAACCCAGCGCCGGCTTGCAGGGGTGGAAACCATGCGACTCGAGAGGCGCTCGCTGGGCGAGGCGATCACCTCCCCCGGAGAAGTAACCCTCAACCTCTATCGCACTACCAAGGTAACCCCCCGCATACCGGCTCAGGTGATTGCCCGCCACGTCACCCTGGGAGACCGGGTGGAGAAGGGGCAGCCCCTGGTTACCCTTTCCAGCGTGGAGATGGCAGAGGCTCAGGGCGCATTGATCGAAGCCGACGTGGAGTTGCGGCGGGTGAAAAGACTGGGGCGCAAGGTGGTCTCCGAAAAGCGCTATGTAGCAGCCCAGATCGCCTATCAACAGGCATACGCCCGGGTCAATGCCTACGGAATGACCAAAGCGCAGATCGATGCCCTGCTCCGGGAGGGAAATGCCGCACGTGCCGTGGGGAAATTCCAGTTGCTGTCCTTCCAGGAAGGGACCGTCATCAACGATGATTTCGTCATCGGAGAGCTGGTGGAGCCGGGGCACGTACTGGTGGAGATCAGCGATGAAAGTGTGCTCTGGGTAAAGGCACGCCTGACGCCCGACGATGCTTCCCGGATCGCCCTGGGGGCACCCGCGCACATTCAGGTGGGTGAACGCTGGATCGAGGGAAAGGTGGTGCAGGCCAGCCACTCACTGGACGAAACCACACGCACCCTCGCCTTGCATGTAGAGGTGCCCAACCCTGACGACTCCCTCCATCCCGGTCAGTTCGTCAACGTAGTGATGGAAAGTGACAAGAAACTGGAGGGTCTCGCGGTACCGGTAGAGGCGGTGCTGCGTGGTCCGGACGGTGACTGGCAGCTGTTCGTCGAGAGCAGCCCCGGCCATTTCGAGCCGAAGGAGGTGAAGGTGTTGCGTACCGTCGGCAACCAGCTCTTGATCGAAGGGGTCGACGAAGGCGCCACCATCGTTGCCAAAGGTGCCTTTTTCGTCCAGTCCGAGATGGCCAAGGGCGGGTTCGACCCCCACAACCACTGAGCAGGCTGACCAGGGAGGAAAGACACCATGTTGAATCGTGTGATCGACTGGTCGGTGACCAACCGGCTGCTGGTGGCAATCGCCCTGTTGGCGCTGATTGCATCGGCCACTTTCGTGATTCCCAAACTGAATCTGGATGCATTCCCCGATGTCACCAACATCCAGGTTTCCATCAATACAGAGGCGCCCGGACTGGCCCCCGAAGAGGTGGAACAGCTCATCACCTTTCCCATCGAGGCGGTGATGTATGCGTTGCCCGATGTGGAAGAGGTGCGTTCCATCTCTAAGACCGGTCTTTCCGGTATCACGGTGGTGTTCAAGGAGGGAACCGACATCTATTTTGCCCGCCAGCTGGTCTTCCAGCGGCTGCAATCGGCCAAGGAGTTGATTCCCGAGGGGGTGGGCACACCGGAGATAGGTCCCAATACCTCCGGTCTGGGACAGGTCTACCAATATCTGCTGGTGGCCGATCCCGAAACCGGCCTGGACGCCATGGCACTGCGCAGTCTCAATGACTGGGTGGTCAAACTGCTGCTGATGCCGGTGGACGGCGTAACCGACGTGCTCTCCTTCGGGGGTGAGGTGAGACAGTATCAAGTCAATCTCGATCCCTCCCGGTTACTGGCCTACGGCCTCACCCAGCAGGATGTCATCGATGCCCTGGAGAACAACAACACCAATGCCGGTGGCTGGTACATGGATCGAGGTCAGGAGCAACTGGTAATCCGTGGCGTGGGCTGGTTGGGTCACGACGAGCAGGGCCTGAAAGAGTTGCGCCAGATTCCCCTCAAGACGGTGGACGGTACCGTCGTGACGGTGGGACATGTGGCGAACGTGGAGCTTGGAAGCGAGATCCGCCAGGGGGCGGTCACCATGACCCGTCGTGATGCACAGGGCCGACCGGAGGCGCTGGGAGAGGTGGTTGCCGGAATCGTGCTGAAACGTATGGGGGCAAACACCAAGGCCACCATCGATGGCATCAACAGCCGCATTGCCCTGATTCAGCAGGCGTTGCCGGAGGGGGTGCGTTTCGAGGCGTTCTATGATCAAGCCGACCTCATCACCCAGGCGGTAAAGACGGTGGTCAACGCCCTCTTGCTGGCCTTTGTGTTCATCGTCGTGGTGCTGGCCCTGTTCCTGATGAATCTGCGAGCCACCCTGCTGGTGCTGATCTCCATCCCGATCTCCATCGGAATCGCACTGATGATCATGGCCTGGTTCGGGCTCTCCGCCAACCTGATGTCCCTTGGCGGACTGGCCGTCGCCATCGGCATGCTGGTGGATGGCTCGGTCGTCATGGTGGATAACATGTTCAAACATCTCTCCCACCCCGATGCGGAGCACGACGAGACCATTCGGACCTTGGCCGGCAGCGACGATCCCGACCCCTACGACGTGGCACGGGATCGGCACGGCATCGCCCTGCGCCTGCAGGAAGCGGGCAAGGAGGTGGCACGCCCCATTTTCTTCGCCGCTTCCATCATCCTTGTCGTGTTCATGCCGCTGTTCACCTTCGAGGGGGTGGAGGCGAAGCTGTTCCAGCCCATGGCGATCAGCATCATGCTGGCCATCGTGGCAGCGGTGCTGGTGGCGCTGGTTATCGTTCCTGCCCTGGCCGGTTATCTGTTCCGGAGTGGTGTTCGGGCCAGAGAGAGCGCCATTCTCAAGCCGCTCGACGGTATCTATCGGCGCACGCTTGCCTGGGCCCTGGGCAACACCCGGATCGTGGTGGGGGGCGCGCTGCTCCTGCTCATCGCCGCCCTCGCCCTGCTCCCCCGGCTCGGCACCGAGTTCGTCCCGGAGCTCGAAGAGGGAACCATCAACCTGCGTGTGACATTGGCGCCCTCCTCCTCCCTGAAAACCACGCTGGAGGTGGCTCCAAAGCTGGAGGCGATGCTGCTGGAGTTTCCCGAAGTGGAGTACGCCCTGAGCCGTATCGGCCGCCCGGAGATCGGTGGCGATCCGGAGCCGGTCAACAACATCGAGATCTACATCGGCCTTAAGCCGGTCAGCGAATGGACCAGCGCCTCGAGCCGACAGGAACTGCAACACCTGATGGAGCAGAAGCTGGAGCAACATCCAGGGCTGCTGTTCAACTTCTCCCAACCCATTGCGACCCGGGTGGATGAACTGTTGTCGGGTGTCAGGGCGCAACTGGCCATCAAGCTGTTCGGCCCGGATCTGGCCGTGCTGGCGGAGAAGGGCCAGGCCATCGAAAAGGTGGTTCAGGGCATCGATGGAACAAGGGATGTGGCCATGGAGCAGATCGCCGGAGAGGCCCAGCTGGTGATACGGCCCGAGCGGGAACGGCTGTCGCGCTTCGGCCTCGCGGTAGGTGACGTCATGGCCGTGGTCCGGGACGGGCTGGGTGGAAGCGCGGCCGGACAGATCATCAATGGCAACGAGCGTTATGATATCTACGTGCGTCTTGCCCAACCCTTCCGCACCGATCCCGAAGCAATCGCCAACCTTCGCCTGCAGTCACCCACCGGACCGTGGGTGCGGTTGGGGGATGTGGCCAAAATCAGCATCGAATCGGGCCCGCCCCAGGTAAGGCGGGACGACGTGCAGCGCCGAGTGGTGATCCAGGCCAATGTGGAGGGGCGTGACATGGGCAGCGTGGTGGCCGATATCCGTCAGGCCATCGATGAACAGGTGGAGCTGCCGCCCGGTTATTCGGTGGACATCGGCGGTCAGTTCGAGAGCCAGCAGCGGGCGCAGAAGCGGTTGTCACTGGTGGTACCTTTGTCATTGGCCCTGATTGCGCTGCTGCTCTACTTCGCCTTCAACTCGGTGGGCCAGGCGATGCTCATCCTGGTCAACGTTCCGCTCGCCGTCATCGGAGGGATCTTCTCGCTCTACATCTCCGGGCAGTATCTGTCGGTTCCCAGCTCCATCGGTTTCATCACCCTGTTCGGCGTGGCGGTGCTGAATGGGGTGGTGATGGTGGAGAGCATCAACCAGCGGATCGCCGATGGGCTCCCGGTGGATGAGGCGGTGTTCAGCGGTGCCACCTCGCGATTGCGTCCGGTATTGATGACCGCCATTACATCGGCCCTTGGCCTGATTCCCATGCTACTCTCCACCGGAGTAGGAGCAGAGATTCAGAAACCGTTGGCTACGGTCATCGTCGGCGGGTTGCTGACGGCCACCTTCCTCACCCTGTTCGTACTGCCATCGCTCTTCACCTGGTTCTCCAGAGGAAAACTGGCGGATATGCGATAATCGAACAGAGGTGAAGCAGAGATGGCATCGGATCACCACCATCATGACATAGGAGCGATGGGCGATCGCCGGCTGGGCTGGGCGATCGCCATCAACATGCTGCTGACGCTGGCGCAGATCGTCGGGGGTATCGTCTCCAGCAGTCTGGCGTTGATAGCCGACGCCCTGCACAACTTCAGCGACGCCGCTTCGCTGCTGATCGCCTGGGTGGCGCGCCGCATCGGCAGACAGCCACCGGACCGTTTCAAGACATTCGGCTACAAGCGCGCCGAGGTGATTGCCGCATTGATCAACCTGGTCACGCTGGTGATCGTGGGGCTGTACCTGATCTATGAGGCGCTATGGCGCATGGTGGAGCCGCAGGTCATCGAGGGGTGGACGGTGGTCATCGTGGCAGGAGTCGCCCTGGTGATTGATGTGGCCACGGCGGTGCTCACCTACACCATGTCACGCCACAGCATGAACATCCGTGCCGCTTTCCTGCACAACGTCTCCGATGCGCTGGCTTCGGTGGGGGTGATCATCGCCGGAACGCTGATCCTTCTCTACGGCTGGTACTGGAGCGATACCCTGCTCACCCTGCTCATAGCGGGATATGTGCTCTATCAGGCGGCCACCATGCTGCCACAGACCATCCACATACTGATGCAGGGGGCTCCGGAGGGGATCGCCGTCGATGAGGTGATCCAGGCGATGGAACAGGTGGACGGGGTGAGTAACGTCCACCATCTCCATCTCTGGCAGCTGGACGAGCATGAAAACGCCCTGGAGGCCCATGTGGTCATCGATGAGTTCGTCAACACGGAAGTGATCAAGCAGGCGCTGAAAGGGATGCTGGCGGAGCGCTTCTCCATTCACCACTCCACCCTGGAGTTCGAGGTGGAACACTGTAACGGGAGCTGTCAGCCCCATCGCTACGGAGGAGCGTGTGGCCACTGAGCGAGAGCGCCTGGTCGCAGGGGAGCTTGGCCTGCGCTCCGATCTGCTCTATCTCAACCATGCGGCGGTTGCCCCCTGGCCGCAGCGAACCCGTCGCGCGGTGGAGCGCTTCGCGCAGGAAAATGTCACCACCGGCGCCCTCCACTACCCCCGCTGGGTAGAGACCGAGACCCGCCTGCGCCAGCGGCTGGCAGTCCTGATCGGGGCCCCTTCTCCGGATGAGATCGCCCTCCTGAAAAACACCTCCGAGGGGCTTTCCGTGATCGCCTGGGGGCTGCCGTGGCGGGCCGGCGACAACATCGTCAGCAGTGATGAGGAGTTCCCTTCCAACCGCATCGTGTGGGAGTCTCTCCGCGACCGCGGCGTGGAGCTGCGGCAGGTCCATCTGGATCGAGCGGATCCCGAACGGGCGCTGCTGGAGGGAATGGATGAGAACACCCGTCTGCTTGCCATCAGTTCGGTGCAATACGCCAGCGGCCTGAGGCTGGATCTGCAGCGTCTCGGCGAGCGGTGCCGTAGCCAGGGGGTACTGTTCTGTGTGGATGGAATCCAGAGCGTCGGCGCCTTGTGCACCGATGTCCAGCGAGACCACATCGATTTCCTGGTGGCCGACGGTCACAAGTGGATGCTTGGACCCGAGGGGGTCGCCCTCTTCTATTGCCGTGCCGAACTGCGGGATCGGCTACGGCTCCATCAATATGGTTGGCACATGGTGGAGCAGCATCAAGATTACGAGCTCCGCGAATGGCAGGTGGCTGCATCGGCCAGGCGGTTCGAATGTGGCAGCCCAAACATGCTGGGTATCCATGCCCTGGAGGCCAGCCTGTCACTGCTGCAGGAATATGGCATGGCGGCGGTGGAAGAAAAGGTGCTGGAGAACGGTCGGTTCCTGCTGGATGCCATCGGAGAACTCGACCGCTACGAGTTACTGACACCCATGGAGAAAAGCCGCCATGCGGGTATCGTCACCTTTCGCCACCGCCATCTGCCCAGCGAAGAGCTCTATCGGCGGCTGACAAGGGAGAGGGTGATCTGTGCCCTGCGCGGCGGCGGGATCCGTCTCTCACCCCATTTCCATACCGGTCGAGCGGTACTGGAGCGAGTCGTCTCCTTGCTTGCGGAGTGGTAGGAGGGGCGTACGGCCCGGGCATGGGTATTGAATTTTCGTTCGATCAGTCCCATATGGATGCCACTGAAGATCGATTCTATGTTCCCCAAGCCCTCCTCGCGCAAGGGGAGGGTTCGTGGCGCCGTTCCGTATGGACAGCATTGTGCGGTTCAGGCAGAATGGCCCATTGTTTTTTCTTTCGGCAAACAGAGAGGAATTTTCGTAAGTATGGCAAAAGAAGAGAGTATCGAGATGGAAGGCAAGGTCATCGAGACCCTGCCCAATACCATGTTCCGGGTAGAGCTGGAGAACGGGCATATCGTCACTGCCCACATCTCCGGAAAGATGCGCAAGCACTATATTCGCATCCTCACCGGGGACGAGGTAACCGTCGCCCTCACCCCCTACGACCTGAGCAAGGGGCGCATCGTCTATCGCAAGCGGTAAAGGAAACCGCCGGTGCGGCAGCAGGCGCCCTGCCGCGGTTCATTATTCAGCATCCACCTTGTCTTTACGCTGCCTGGTCTTTTCCCTCGGTTCGATATCGAAAACCAACTCATCGTCTTTGGCGCTGATTCGGACCTCCCCTCCCTGGGCCAGCTTGCCGAACAACAGCTCATCCGCCAGTTTCCGCTTCAGATGATCCTGCAGCAAGCGTGACATGGGTCTTGCGCCCATGCTCTTGTCATACCCGTGCCGCGCCAGCCAGGAACGCGCCTCGTCATCCACCTGCAGGATCACGTGCTTGTCCATCAGCTGCGCCTCGATCTGGGCCACCAGCTTGTCCACCACGAAACCGATGGTCTTCTCATCCAACGGATTGAACTGAATGATGGCGTCCAGCCGGTTGCGAAATTCCGGTGTGAAACTGCGCCGGATCGCCTCCATGCCATCCGAACTGTGATCCTGCGAGGTGAAGCCGATGGATGGCCGGCTCATCTGCTCCGCCCCGGCATTGGTGGTCATGACGATGATCACATTGCGGAAATCGGTCTCCCGACCGTTGTTGTCGGTCAGTGTTCCGTGATCCATCACCTGCAACAGCAGATTGAAGACGTCGGGATGGGCCTTCTCGATCTCATCCAGCAACAGCACGGCGTGGGGGTGTTTGTTGATGGCCTCGGTCAACAGCCCGCCCTGGTCGTAACCAACATAGCCAGGGGGTGCGCCAATGAGGCGCGAGACGGTGTGACGCTCCATGTATTCGGACATGTCGAACCGGACGAGTTCGATACCCAACGTCTTGGCCAACTGCCGGGTCAGCTCGGTCTTGCCGACCCCCGTCGGGCCGGCAAACAGGAACGAACCGATGGGTCTGTGTTCCTCACCCAGGCCCGAGCGGGACATCTTGATGGCGGCGGCCAGGGTCTCGATGGCCTCGTCCTGCCCGAAGATGACCTGCTTCAGATGCTGTTCCAGCTTGCCGAGTTGCTCCTTGTCGGAGCTTGAAACCTGTTTTGGCGGAATCCGCGCCATGCTGGCGACGATATTCTCGATCTCCCTGACCCCGATGTTCTTTTTGCGCCGCGAAGGGGGTAACAACCGCTGGCTCGCTCCCGCTTCGTCGATGATATCGATGGCCGTATCCGGCAGATGGCGATCGGTGAGATGACGGTGTGCCAGCTCGGCCGCGCTTGCCAGTGCCGCGCTGCTGTATTTCACCTGATGGTGGGATTCGTAGCGGGATTTCAGCCCTTCCAGAATCTGCACCGCCTCGGAAACGGTAGGCTCGGGTACATCGATCTTCTGGAAGCGGCGTGCCAGCGCGCGGTCCTTTTCGAAGATGGAACGATATTCCTGGTAGGTGGTGGAGCCGATACACCGGAGTTCACCCGACGCCAGCATGGGCTTGATCAGGTTGGAGGCGTCCATTACGCCGCCGGAGGCGGAGCCCGCGCCGATGATGGTGTGAATCTCGTCGATGAACAGCACCGCATGGGGCTGTTTCTTGAGCTGCGCCAGTACCGCTTTGATGCGCTTCTCGAAATCGCCGCGGTACTTGGTTCCCGCCAGCAGGGCACCCAGATCCAGGGAGTAGATGACGCTGTCGGCCAGTACCTCCGGAACCTCGCCATCCACGATCTTCTTGGCCAGTCCCTCGGCCAGTGCCGTTTTTCCCACCCCGGCCTCACCGACGAACAACGGGTTGTTCTTGCGCCGCCGGCAGAGGATCTGGATGGTCCGCTCGATCTCCTTCTTGCGGCCGATCAGGGGATCGATCTTTCCCTCAAGTGCCAACTCATTGAGATTGGTGGTGAAGCTCTCCAGTGGAGAGCTGCCCCCCGCATGCTCGGTCTCTTCCTCTTCGGAGGTCGAATGGGACTCCGGACCGGCGTTCTCTTCCGGCAGTTTGGAGATGCCATGGGCAATGTAATTCACCACGTCGAAGCGGGTGATGTTCTGCTTGTTGAGGAAATAGACCGCCTGGGATTCCTGCTCATTGAAGATGGCGACCAGCACGTTGGCCCCCGTGGCCTCGCTCTTTCCAGCGGCCTGAACGTGAAACAGGGTTCGCTGCATCACCCGCTGAAATCCCAGAGTGGGCTGCACGTCCCGGATGTCTTCGGCTGCCAGCTCCGGCGTGTTGTTGTCGATGAACTCGGTCAGCTCCCGCCTCAACTGCTCCATGTTGGCACCACAGGCCCGCAACACCTCCGCCGCTGCGGGATTGTCCAGCAGCGCCAGCAGCAGGTGTTCGACGGTGATGAATTCATGCTTTTTTTCCTGTGCCTGTTGAAAGGCAAGGTTCAGCGTGAATTCCAGCTCTTTGTTCAACACGGATCAGGCTGCCTCCATGGTGCACTTCAGGGGGTGATTGTGCTGCTGCGAGTAGTTTTCCACCTGCGCCACCTTGGTCTCGGCGATCTCGCGGGTGAATATTCCACACACACCGGCACCCCGGGTGTGCACCTGCAGCATGATTCGCGTCGCCTTTTCGCGACTCATTCCAAAAAAACGCTCCAATACCATCACTACGAAGTCCATCGGCGTATAGTCGTCATTGAGTATTATGACCTTATACATCGGCGGACGTTTCAATTTTGGCCGAGATATTTCTGTGGATACGTCACTCTGTTGATTATCGGCGTAGTTACCCATAACAATATCTCAATCCGTTTCCTTTTCCACTGCTTCACATATGTTTGACAATGGCCTCACCAAAACCTGAGCAGCTGACCTCGACCGGGTTGTCCATCAGGCGGGCGAAATCGTAGGTCACCGTCCTCGCCGCGATGGCGCCCTCCATCCCCTTTATGATGCGATCCGCCGCCTCGGTCCAGCCGAGATGACGCAGCATCATCTCGGCGGAGAGAATCAGCGAACCGGGGTTGACCTTGTCCTGCCCCGCATACTTGGGGGCGGTGCCATGGGTGGCCTCGAACAGCGCGACACCGTCCGACAGATTGGCCCCCGGCGCGATACCGATACCCCCCACCTGCGCTGCAAGCGCATCCGAGATATAGTCCCCGTTCAGGTTCAGGGTGGCGATTACGTCGTATTCCGCCGGCCGCAACAGGATCTGCTGCAGGAAGGCGTCTGCTATGACATCCTTGACAATTATATCATCACCGCCGCGGGGATTTTCGATGCGGCACCAGGGTCCGCCGTCGATCTCCACGGCTCCGAATTCTTCCCGGGCGAGTTCATAGCCCCAATTCTTGAAGGCGCCCTCGGTGTACTTCATGATGTTTCCCTTGTGCACCAGGGTCACGGAGCGCCGGCCGTTGTCGATGGCGTAACGGATTGCCTTGCGCACCAGGCGCCGCGTCCCTTCCCGCGATACCGGCTTGATCCCGATACCTGAGCTTTCCGGGAAACGGATCTGCTTGACTCCCATCTCCTTTTGCAGGAATTCAATCACTTTCTTTACCTCTGGCGTCCCCGCTTCCCATTCGATGCCGGCATAGATATCCTCAGAGTTCTCTCTGAAAATGACCATATCGGTCTTCTCAGGTTCCTTGAGGGGGCTGGGTGTCCCTTGAAAATAGCGGACGGGACGCAGGCAGACATAGAGGTCGAGTACCTGACGCAGGGTCACGTTGAGGGAACGGATTCCCCCACCCACGGGGGTGGTCAGTGGCCCCTTGATGGAAACAACATGGTCACGGATGGCCTCCAGGGTCTCATCCGGCAACCAGCAGTCGTCCCCATACACTCTGACCGCCTTCTCTCCGGCGTACACCTCCATCCAGGCGATTCCCCGCTCCCCTCCGTAGGCCCGGCTTACTGCGGCATCCACCACCTTGCGCATGACCGGCGTGATATCGATACCGATTCCGTCCCCTTCGATGAAAGGGATGATTGGCCGTTCCGGAACCTGCAGCGAAAAGTCGGCATTGACGGTTATCTGGCTCCCATCAGCGGGAACCTCAATCTTTTTATAGGTCATGAGAACTCCTTGCGCGATAAAAATAGGGTCGATATTAACACCATCAAGCGGTTGCGGCAGCAGAAGAAAGACCAGAGGGGTCGCAAAAGGCGCAATCCATTATGATTATATCACATTAAATTATTGCTTTAATATTTTGATACGCAAAGTTTTTACCCCAATCACCTTCCGTATGGCCATGCAAAAGAAGAAACCGGTTCTTGCTTTTCGGTCATGAATAACGTAGTTTTCCTTGAGTCGGTTTCCGAGGAGAAGAGAGCGTGTTGACGCCGGAAGAGCTTCCCCACTACACCATAGACGACTATCTGCAATGGGAAGGCCGGTGGGAACTGATCGAGGGAATCCCGTACGCGATGACCCCTTCGCCTGGGGTTCGCCACCAGCGCATCAGTCAAATCATCGCCTACCAGCTGGAACGTTCCCTCGAGGGGTGTCCGGATTGCCGGGCGTTGCTGCCTACCGACTGGCGTGTTACCGAGGATACGGTGCTACAGCCCGACAATATGGTGATCTGTTATCGCCCGGTACAACCCTTCCTTACCAAGGCCCCTTCGCTGATCTTCGAGGTTCTGTCTGCGGCGTCGGCGGAAAAGGACAGGCGGACCAAGTACGCCATCTATGAGCGCGAAGGGGTAACCTACTATGTCATCGTCGATCCGGAAAACGAAGTGGCAAAGGTGTTTCGTCTCCACGACGGTCGGTACATAAAGGAGCTGGACGCCACGGAGGAGTCCTACCCGTTCGTTCTCGGAACTTGCCGGATTGTCTTCGATTTCTCCCGAATCTGGCGGGAGTGACCCCGGGCCTTCTGCGAATCATTCCAGGGTACAGCGGCTTGCGGGCCGTAGAACCTGAGGGCAACCGCTCGACTCCTTGAAATCCAGCCGCTCGAACGCCCGTCTCCAGGCCCTGTCACCGAGCTGTCGCCAGCTCAATCATGACGACACCGTTCTCCACGCGCGTGGGATAGGTGTTGGCACATCCCTCATCGGGTGGCAGCGCCCTGCCGGATTCCAGATCGATCTCCCAGTTGTGGAGGGGACAGGTCACCGTGTTGTCGTGGACCAGTCCCTGGGAAAGGGGGCCCTGGCGATGAGGACAGCGATCCTGCACGGCGAATACCGAGTCGCCGCGGGTGCGAAACAGCGCGATGTCTCCCAGCGGCGTCTGGATCACGCGCGCGCCCAGTCGGGGAATTTCATCGAGCGGCCCTATTTCTATCCATTCGGACATATTTCAAACCCTTGTGAGAATGAGTGGATGATTGAATTCAGCTCTCGAGGCTGGACGGCTCCGCAATCTCGAGCGGTTCGAAGTCGCGCCTGGCCGCTTCGTCATTGGCGATCTCCGCCCACGGATCCTTTTGCATGATCCGCTGGGAGTGTACAAAACGCTCATAGAGCGCCTTGCGCCTCTCCGCATCTTCGACGATGCTCTCCTTGATATAAGCCAGACCCACCCGCTCGATCCAGGGGGCGGTGCGCTCCAGGTAGTGCGCCTCTTCCCGGTATAACTGCATGAAGGCCGCGCAATACTCCATCGCCTCTTCCTCCGTGGCCACCTTGCAGAGCAGATCGGTGGCCCTTACCTTCACGCCACCATTCCCCCCGATATGCAGTTCGTAGCCCGATTCCACACAAACCACGCCAAAATCCTTGATGGTGGCTTCGGCACAATTACGCGGGCATCCGGAAACGGCCATCTTGAACTTATGGGGAGTCCACGAACCCCAGGCCATCTTCTCCAGCTTGATCCCCAGACCGGTGGAGTCCTGGGTACCGAAGCGGCACCACTCGGAGCCGACACAGGTCTTCACGGTACGCAGGGACTTGCCGTAGGCATGACCCGATACCATCCCCGCCTTGTTGAAATCGGCCCAGACCGCGGGGAGATCCTTCTTCTTGATGCCGAAGAGGTCGATTCGCTGCCCGCCGGTGACCTTGACCATGCGGGCCTGGTACTTCTCCGCAATATCGGCGATGGCGCGCAGCTCCTGCGGCGAGGTTACGCCCCCCCACATGCGGGGAACCACGGAATAGGTACCATCCTTTTGGATGTTGGCATGCGCCCGCTCATTGATGAGTCGTGATCGGGGATCGTCTTTCGCCTCTTCCGGCCAGGTGGAGATCAGGTAGTAATTGATGGCCGGCCGACAGGTAGCGCAACCATCCGGGCTCCGCCAGTCCAAGGTCTCCATCACCGCGCGGATGGAGGTCAGATGCGCCTGCCGGATGGTGTTGCGGACATCGTCATGGCTGTAATCCGTACACTTGCAAAGCGGCTTGGCATGGGGCGCTACGGAGCAATCTTCACCTGCCGTATCGGCCAGGATCTGCTCCACCAGCCCGGTGCAGGAACCGCAGGAAGCGGAAGCCTTGGTGTGGGCGCGAACCTCATCCAGGGTAAACAACCCTTTCTCCAGGATTGCCTTGACGATCTCCCCTTTGGTGACCCCGTTGCAGCCGCACACTTCGGCATCGTCGGGAAGATCAACCGAGGTATTCTCGCCCCCGTGGCCGGCATTTCCCAGATGTCCCTGGCCAAACAGCAGCTGCTCGCGCATTTCACTGACATCGGTCCCGTCTCGCAGCAGTTGGAAATACCAGGCGCCATCTGCGGTGTCGCCGTAAAGGACCACTCCCTCGATACGGTCGTCCTTCAGCACGATCTTTTTGTAGATACCGGCCGCTGCGTCCTGCACCACGATCTCCTCGGTGTTCTCATCGCCGATGAAATCACCGGCAGAGAAGAGATCGATACCACTCACCTTCAGCTTGGTCGAGGTCACCGAGCCCTCATAATGCCCGATGCCATACTCTGCGAGGTGGTTGGCGCAGACCCGGGCCTGCTCGAACAAGGGTGCGACCAGACCATAGGTGATCCCCCGGTGCTGTACACACTCTCCCACCGCATAGATTCGCGGATCGTAGGTCTGCAGCGTATCGTTTACCACGATGCCCCGCTCACAATAGATACCGGACTGCCGTGCAAGCTCGATGTTGGGCCGGATACCAACCGCCATCACTACCAGATCGGCTTCGATTTCATTTCCATCCTTGAATCGAACCCTTTCCACACGATCGCCACCCAGGATCGCTTCCGTCTCTGTTTCCATCAGGAACTTGAGCCCTCGCTGCTCCAGTGTGCGCTGCAGCATTCCGGCCGCGGTCTTGTCCAACTGCCGTTCCATGAGGGTATCGAGCAGATGCACCACAGTGACATCCATCCCCTGCTGCAACAGACCATTGGCCGCCTCGAGCCCCAGTAGTCCACCCCCAATGACCACCGCCCGCTTGTATTGCCGCGCGGCGGCCAACATCGTTTCCACATCCTCGATATCGCGGAACCCAATTACTCCGTCCAGTTCGTGTCCCGGAACCGGAATGATGAACGGGCGGGAGCCAGTTGCCAGCAACAGGCGATCATATTCCGCAGCGGTGCCATCTTCTGCGATGACACGTCGTTTGACCCGATCAATCGTTACAACCTTGCTACCCTTGTGGAGGGTGATACCGTTTTGTTCGTACCAGTCGAGATCGTTGAGAACAATCTCGTCAATGGTCTTCTCCCCGCTGAGTACCGGGGAGAGAAGAATACGGTTATAGTTGCCGTAAGGCTCATCACCGAAAACCGTGATCTCGTATTTGTCGGGCGCCAGTTTCAGCAGCTCCTCCAGCGTTCGCACGCCGGCCATACCATTGCCTACCAGTACCAGCCTGTCTTTTCTCATCTAAACAAAACCCGCTTCGTCAAAGGTTCAGAATCTCGATGGGGAGGGGATTGTCTCACCCGGCGCTTGTGCCTAGCAATTAACGCGCCAATATGCGAGGGACGTACCTGAAACAACCATCCATCACCGTCAAATATCAAAAAACTGCAGGAGCGTGGTGCTTGGGAAGGGGAAATTATCGGACTATCGCACCAATACACGACACTGCGCGGCGCCTAATTGCACCACATTGGTGCAAATGAGGCCGGCACAAGGTTTTTCCGGTACACTCTGCTATCTGCGGAGCTTCTTCCTGTCCACCACCCACACGGCAGCCTCCAGCCTGGAATGGAGGTTCAGCTTCTTCAACAGGTGTTTGACATGCACCTTCACCGTACCCTCGGTAATCTCGAGTTCACGGGCGATCAATTTGTTGCTGAGCCCTTTGGCAATCAGATTGAGGATCTGCTCCTCTCTCTCGGTGAGCCCTGCCTTGTCCGGATCCCTTGGCGCGGCATCCTCCCGTAACGCGTGGGCAAGCAATTCGGTCAATTTGTCGCTGATCACCAGGCGACCATTTGCCGCCACCTGCAATCGCTCCAGAATCTCCTCCGGCTCCATGTCCTTCAGCAGATAGCCATCTGCACCTGCTCGCAGCGCCGCGACCACATGCTCTTCGTTGTCGGAGACGGTAAGGATGATGACACGGGAGTCGATATCGGTGTTTTTGATGGCTTTGAGTGTCTCGATTCCATCCATCCCCTTCATATTGACATCCAGCAGAATCAGGTCGGGATTCAGCCGGTGCGCCAGGGCCAGCCCATCCTCTCCCGACGCTGCCTCCCCGACCAACGTCAAGGACTCACTCAAGGCGATAAGATCGGCGACCCCCTTGCGGAACAGAGGATGATCGTCGATGGTGATTACGGTGCTGACCTTTTTTTCGTTCATGGTAGAATTTCCCCACGCCAAGATAGTATCGTGATATTACCAGATAGCCAACACTTGTGGTGCGGTCAACAGAATCTGCCCCGGCCGCCCCGGAACCGAGGAGCTCGTGTGCGGGAACAGCCGGCCAAATGTCGCGTAGAGACTGGCAGACGCCTTGTCGCGGGCTCGGTGGCATTGACCCCGATAACCATGCTAGAGAGAATGACGGCCCTTCTTCCACGAGCTTCATGCCACGAATAGATATTGTGCACATCCTTGTCTTGTCGAAGCATCCTGCCTTCATGACAGAACATGAGGCGGCTATTGGAGATTCGCATTGCAGATACATCATCCAGAAAATCGTGGACATTCGAGATATCTCGTTTTGATACCACACTACAACTGCCTCGATCAACTGTACCGCTCCCTGGAAAGCATCGACGAAAAGGGATCAGTGGACGTCCTGGTCATAGACGACGGGAGCCACCCGGAACATAAGCCGGATGAAAATTTACTTCGCGAAAAAAAATTCCGCATAAGCCAAATCACCTGTCTGACCTTCGAAGAGAATCGCGGAATAGAGCACGTATTGAACGATGGCCTGAACTATGCTCTGGAAAACCGGTATGAATTCGTCGCCCGTCTCGATTGTGGGGATTTGTGCTGTCCGGGCAGATTTGAAATGCAGCAAGCCTTCCTGGACAATCACCCGGAGGTCTATCTGGTTGGCTCCTGGGCCAGATTCGTCAACCCAACCGGGGATAAATCGTTTGAATTCAGACCCCCGACACAGCAACGTCGAATACGACGAATGATGTTTATGAACAATATGTTTGCGCATCCGTCAGTCATGTTCCGCACGAGTGCCATACAGGATATCGGATATTACCCTACCAACCGGCGTAACGCGGAAGATTTCGCCTATTTTTTCAAATTTGTGAAGAGATACGAAACAGCCAATATTGACAGATTTCTGCTTACATGCGAAATCAATCCGTCTGGTCTGTCTTATTCGAGACGCAAACTCCAGTTGAAAAACAGGATGAGGATTATCCTGGATAATTTTGAGCCGAGCCCCTGGTTTTTTTATGGATTACTCCGTAACCTGATATTGTATATCACTCCTCATGAACTGGTGCAAAGAATAAAATGCGGGCTCTCTTAGAAACGGTCCACGTAGTGGAGTCCTTTGCCGGCGGTGTCTTTGATTTCATTGTTGATTTAATCAAAAACACACCCGAGTGCCACCATACAGTCATCTATTCCTTGAGGGACGATACTCCCAGTGATTTTTCGGGCTATTTTCCACGAAATACGAGCTTCATTGAATGGAAAAACGCGTCCAGGGAAATTCATCCGGTGGTCGATCTGCGGGCACTCCAGGAATTAAGAAAAATAGTGAATTCACTGCGGCCAGTCGATGTTATTCATCTGCATTCATCCAAGGCCGGTTTTCTTGGAAGAGTAAGCTCGAGGCTGGCCGGAGTTCACGACAAAGTCATATATACGCCTCACGGAGTCTCCTTTCTCAGAAAGGATGTATCCCCGGCACGCAGAAGATTGTTCGTATGGATTGAAAGGTTTGGCGCCAGGCTCGGCGGTACCATCGTAGCATGCTCTCGCTCCGAAATGGGCGAGTTTCAAAAACATGGAATAAAGGCGATGTTCATCAACAACGGGATAGATTGTGGATCCCCTGATGACATATGCCACTCAAAAGGATCCGGGAAAATTGTCATCGGCACGGCTGGCCGGATAACTGCGCCAAAAAACCCTAGTCTATTCAACAGAATCGCTTCCACCTTCAACTGTGATGACCGAGTGTCATTCGTATGGATTGGAGACGGAGAGCTGCGTCAGGAGATTGTATCTGAAAACGTATGCGTAACCGGTTGGATGAGCCGCGCGAGCGTGGTGCAGGAGTTAAAAAAGATCGATATCTATCTGTCCACATCCTTGTGGGAAGGATTGCCGCTTTCCGTGTTGCAGGCCATGTGCTTTGGGAAGCCTCTCGTCCTGTCTGATTGCGTGGGAAACAGGGATTTGGTGGTCCCTGAAAAAAATGGAGTACTCTATCGGAGTGCGCAGGAGGCCGTTTCCAGAATCAATGAAATGATTCGCACCGACTGCCTGGGCACCTGGGGTTACAATTCAAGACGCCTTCTCCTGGAGAATTTTACGCTGAATAAAATGGTATGCGAATATATGTCGCTATATAAAAGCATTGCCAGAAAAAGCTGATGGATTGCCCTTCGAATAAACTGGACACATATTTGGTCGTAGAGTGAGAGCGCCAGGAGGTGTCCATGAGCAAGCAATCATCGGTGAAGCGTTGGCCGGCAAGGCGCGAGCAGGAGGTGGTGCTGCGGCTGCTGCGGGGCGAGAGCCTGGATGCACTGAGCCGGGAGACTGGCCAGCCTGCTGCGATGCTGTCGGGCTGGCGGGATGAGTTCCTGGAAGGTGGTGTGGCGGCCCTGAAGCGTCGCACCGACGACCCGAAGGTGGCGGCCTTGGAAAGGGAACTCAAGCGAGCCAAATGGCTGGTTGGTGACCTGATGATAGACAAGGAGCTGCTGGAGATGCGTATCGCCCGGCACGAGGGCGAGGCCCCTTTTCCGAGGCGGAGGTCGAATCCGTGAGCCGGGTCTGCTCGGTCTCCGCACGGCGTATCTACGGCAAGGCCCGGGTGTGCCGGCTGTGGGGCGTGGCCCGTTCCACGCACTATGCGCGACAGACGACAGACAAGAGAGTGGTCCAGGCGCGGCGCCGGGGCCGCAAGCCGGTGCGGTCGGACGAGGAGCTGGTGGCTGCAATCCGTGAGGTACTGGGTGAGGCAGAAGCCCTGGGGTTCCGGGGCGAGGGCTACCGCAAGGTGTGGGCGCGGCTCAGATACCGGGATATCCCGGCATCGAAGGAGCGGGTGCGGCGCCTGATGCGTGAGCACGGCCTGCAGGCACCGCATCGGATGGGCACCGACCGTGGCCCCCGGGTCCATGACGGAACGATTATCCCGGAAGGGGCAAACCGGATGTGGGGCACCGATGCCACCCAGGTGCTGACCCGCCTGGAGGGCATGGCCACGGTGTTCGTGGCCGTGGACCACTTCGTCGGTGACATGGTCGGCATCCATGCCGCCCGGCCCGGGACACGCTTCGAAGCGCTGGAGCCGATCCATCAGGGCGTCCGTGACCACTACGGCCCACTGGCAGAAGGCGTCGCTGACGGCCTGGTGCTGCGCCACGACCATGGTTCGCAGTACATGAGCTATGCGTTTCAGCAGGAGCTTGCGTTCCTGGGCATCGAGTCCAGCCCCAGCTTCGTCAGGGCGCCGGAGGGCAACGGCGTGGCCGAGCGGTTCATCCGTACCCTGAAGGAACAGCTGCTCTGGGTGCGGACCTTCGACACCGTCGAGGAACTCCGGCAAGTACTGCTCGAGTTCAAGGACCGGTTCAACAAGCATTGGCTGCTCCAGCGGCATGGCTACGCCACCCCCGCCCAGGTGCGTGCGGCCCACACGGCCATGGCAGAGGCAGCGTGAATTTTGTGCAATTCAGTGTCCAGAAATTCGGGGGCTTTACACACCGAGCTCTCCCGCCGCCGGTAGCGCTCGATGATTGCCGTCTCGAACGTCTGACGCCGCAACTTCGGCATCTTCAGCTTCACCTCCCCGGCCCGGGTCTGAAGCTTGCGCTTATAATACCCCACCCGGGTGTCCCGCCGGGCCTCCGTGCGCTCGTATCATGCCGCATTGCTCAACCGGTCCGCCTCGGCATCCAGCAGGGCGTTCAGGGTCTCTTCCACCGAGCCCCGTACCAGCTCTCCAAGATGGTCCCGAATACGAGCTTCATCAATCTGGACCACTTTCCCCAGCTTTGGTGTATCCTTCTTCATGGTGGTGGCTCTCCTCTCTGGTTGTTGGTTGTCTTGCAACTCCAATTAAACCAGTTCAGAGCCACCGCCTCTCAAAATGTGCGAAAAATATCGTACGTTATCAAGAAGCCACGGGCTTAACTTAGTGCCATTCATTGCAGTACTTTTTTTGGCCCCATGGCCACTGCAAGGAAAAACGAGAAAATCAGCAGATAGATACTCTTGTACCAAGTGAAAGCAAAAAGCATGGACAAGCAATAAAACAGCAGGAAAAGACGGTAAGCATAAAAAATCTCGAACCAGATGGGCTGTGAAGCATTGCCAATGTAGAGTATCCTCAACCTTCTGTAAACCCAATGAAATACATAGATAAACACCAGAGCACCAATAGCGCCATACTCAGCGAGCAACCCTAACCATGCGCTCAATATCGGATAGTTGTTTACAGCTCCCCACATCGCGATCTCGGCATTCCATCCCGCCCAATCGGGTATATATTGGCCAATGTACTGGCTTAACAGGCTCCTACCGACCCCGGAAACGGGGTTGCTGATGAAAACCATCAAAAGCGCATAGGATATTGCAGCCCTGGAGTTGGTTGACTCGTTGTACTCCCAGTCGAAAACTTTGGTTACGTAAAATAACAGCTGGTCCTGTAGGGAAGACGAAGTTGCTAGCAGCCACCATCCTGCACTCAGGAAGACAATGATGGCAAGGGAGATGGCAAATATGCTCCTGTAATTGAGCAAAATGATCAATAAAACCGCCACTGCCATGACAGCCATGAAAATTGCAGAACTGGACTTGATGGCGAGCAGGAAGAAAATTATTGCCAATACAGGTAGATACTCGATAACAAGCAACTTTCTCCTGTCTGAAGCCAGCTTGCTAGCTATTCTTGCGTATAAAATCGGCAGAAACAGCACAACCAGCATGCTGGCATTTTCTGATGCCTCCTCCGACATGCCATTCAAGCGATGGGTCTGTTGCACATAGGATCCCGCCCGATAAAACCGGTGAATGTCGCTTGCCTCACCTTCGCCATCCCATCTCACCTCGACAAATCTACCAAAGGACTCCATTACACTCTGAAAAGCAGTTTCATCCCACAAATAGGCCAGCTGGATAGCATTGGCTAGAAATACAACTGACATTACGATATAGACTCCGCGACGAAACATTACATAGCTGGTTTCCAATCCCAATATTTGGACATATCTTATTACGACAAAAACGTGTAGTGCTACTATCGAAAAGACATATGCAAACAGTGCTACCATTTTTCTTACTACGAATTCGTGATCATGGATATTGAGCTGGAAAAGCATCGTAACCAGCTGTGATACGACGACGAACAGAATCAAAAAACCGACGGTTTTTGGTATTCTGATAGTCTCCAGCGTGGATGAGACGACCAGAACCAGAAAACACACCAACGCATAATAGAAATAGGCCCGTTGGGCATAGTAAGTGGGCACCGAATCAAAATATATCCTGGAAAAGAGACTGATTACAATCAGGAAAGCGAAGCTTATACCGGCGAGCCGTCGCGTCCAGGAACATCCTCCTTGATTACCAAGGTAAATCATTGCCTTTTCATCCTCATTCCATCAATCGTCCCCTTCAGGATGACTTTGATGCCTCGGATACCGATGGATCGTAAGGTTTTCACATAGATCCAGGCGAGCTCCAGCAAGAAGAATATATTTCTGGATATCGCATATGATCTGTATACAGAATCGATATATTTTTTTTGCAGGTACAGGTTTCTGATGAAATAATATGCACTGAACTCAGACAGCTCGTTAGCCTTGATGATCTTCTTTATCATCAGACAGCGACTGAGAACGATGACATTGGTATATTGACTGGCCAACAGGCCATATACCGTATCATCATATCCAATGAAAAATCTCTCATCCGGATATCCGATCCGGCTGACGATCCTGCTGTGTATCAGCATTCCCTCAAAACAGGCAACGTTGACACAGGAAAATTCCTTCCCATTGCTGAACGAAAGATTATCCAAATTCACCCTATGTCCTGTCATGGCATCAATATACCCCTCCCATGGTACCGGCTCCCCGGAACAGGACATGCGCATGGGATGTATGCAATCAGAAATATGTCTGTATTCCAGTAGAACCTCCAGCGCCTCTGGAACCGGTTCCACGTCATCATCCATGAGCCAGATCCAGTCATAACCATCACGGTGAGCCTGCTTCATCCCTTCACAAAACCCGCCGGCCCCACCCGTATTATTGGCCATTCTGGTATAGCGAATGATCAACCCATTCTCCATCGACTTGCTTGCGTTCCAGTTTGTATCTATCCTATCCGGAGGTAAGGCGCCCAAAAATCCGTGCTTCTGGAGTAACTGTGGAGTTCCATCAGAAGAGGCATTGTCGATGATATAGACTGCATCAGGAAGTCTGGACTGATGGAAAATCCCTTGCAAGCACCCGAGCAATAGCTCTTTTCTATTATATGTAACCAGTACGACGGCTACCGTCTCGCCTCGGTTCATCCAAACTTCCTTTCAAATACACGCAGTGCATTCTCAACTGCATCATCCATGTCATAGTATCTGTACTCCGCAAGCCTCCCGACGAGCGTAAGACCGGGAACAGCTTCTGCTTCCTTTCTGTACTTTTCATATATTTCCCTATTTCTCTCCGTAAATACAGGGTAATAAGGGATGTTCTTTTCTGGAAAATAGTCTTGAGGATATTCCTTCAGAATGGTGGTACAGTCAGTGACGACTGGATGAATATGCTTGAACTCCGTAATTCGCGTAAATTCATACTGATTGGGATAGTTAACGGTGGCTACTTCTTGATACCTCTCCCTCTGGATGGTCTCAAACTCCATGCGCACACTTCTGTACGGAAGTTTTCCATACTTACAGGAAAATAGCTCGTCTATCTCTCCGGAATAAAACAATTCCCCTTCGAACTTGCTACCGCACAAATAAAACTCCTTTCCTTTCAGACTAACGATTTCCCTAAAATCCGTATTCAACATCAGCTTGATGTTTCGATGCTGCAGCATCCTTAGAAATAATGCAGTATATCCCTTTCGCGGAATCTGTTGATATTTGTCGTTGAAGTATCTGTTGTCTCTGCCGATGAAAATCGGTACCCTCGATGTAACAGACTTATCCATCTGCTCAGGTTTCATTCCCCACTGCTTTGCGGTATAATTGGCGAATATCTTTTCATAGACATACTCTGCCAGAAACCTGAGCTCTCCATCTTCTGTGTTCATCAAATCTAAAATGGGTATCCTGGTATTGTATCCATATCTTTTCACCATCCTTTGCTGAAGTCTGCCCGCCATTTCAGGGGGAAATAGCTCCTGTATTGTATTGAGATTGAAAGGAACAGGAACCATTTTTCCATCAATATAGGAAAGGACCCTATGGTTGTATATATCCCACTCCGTAAACCTGGACAGGTAGTCTACTACATCCTTATTATTGGTATGGAAAATGTGTGGCCCATATCGATGCACTAGGATGTTATTATCATCCTTTTCGTCATAACAATTCCCGCCGATGTGATGTCGCTTTTCAATGACGAGTACCTTTCTATCGAGCTGAGAGGCGATTCTTTCCGCGAGGACAAGCCCAGATATCCCGGCTCCTACAATAATATAGTCTATCGTAGTCATGGTTTTCCTATGAGTTTTAGATTATTTGTTTGTAGATAGATAGCCATCGCTAAAGCAATCGCTCCCTCGGTGATAATCATAACCACCGCAGCTCCACTATCTTCGTATAATGGCACAAGAAAAAGTGACAGAAAAATACTGATTGCGCTTCCCACCATCAATATCCTGCTGAATGACACCGTGTGATTGAATGGAAGCATAGTCAATATTCCAAACACATTGCTCATCCCAACAAAAAAAGGAAGCAATGACATTATGCGAAGCAATGTTGCAGATCTCTCAAATCCCTCCCCAAGCAGCAACCCAACCAGCCATTCTGCCGAGAAAAAAACGAATAGCCCCGCGATCGCCGTAAATACTGCAACATACCCAGCTACGGAGCGAATGACTTTCATTCCCTCCTCCTTTGAGATGGCGACCCTTTTGGAGACAAACGGGTAGAATGCCTGCATCACGGGAGCAAGCATATTCTTAAATGCTTGCATGATTTTGTCTGCAGCAGAAAAGTATCCGACAACTGCATTGCTTGCTGTAAGTCCCAGAATAAATGGAACAGATGTGGTGTATATACTGATCGCCAGATTGGAAATAAACACATTCCACCCATCGATCAGATACTTTCTTATGGTGGCTATCCCCTGCCTTCTGAATCGGATACCCAAGCATGTTCTGACAATATAAAGTGATAATATGCCAGCAACCACGAAGCCGAGGGAGTTGAGTATGGGGACAAGATAGTAATCGGCTTGGTTATCAACTAAGAGAAAAATTGCTATCGTAAATATACCTTTTGCTAAAACGTTAAGATAGGCTATGTACTGCATTTTTTCCAGACCTTGAAAAAGCCAGACTGGGAACATAGCCTGCCCTATGACCATTCCATAGGTAAAAAAATATACTTCCTGGTTTTCATAAAGCCTGTCATAACTGAATATGATAATGCTCATGATGAACAGGCCGACCGTTACAAGAAGCGCCTTAATGGTCATTACCGCACTGAATATTTCTTCAACCTTTTGTATGTCCATTCGATGAATAGACAGCGATTTCGTCGCGGTCAGATTGAATCCATAGTCAACAAACACCATAAAGTAGGTAATGAACGCCATTGCGAACGCAAGCAGTCCAAAATAATCCGCACCCAGGATACGCACTAGATACGGAATGGTAACCAGCGGCAAGAGATAATTTGCGATCTGCAATATCGTCAGAGAAACGACATTTGATAAAAGCGTTATTTTATCTCGATTACTGACCTGTTTTGATATGTGCTTTCTCACTGCTAATCGAATTGGTTCGTGGTTGGTTACCTTTGCAACACTTTTGGTATTTCCCTGTTTAGTAACAGAAGCCACTCCATAGCCAAGGCTGGGCCCATGAGATATCAAGCCAAGGAAGTCCGCGCTAACGAGCCTGAATATAATTTGTTCCCTCAAGGATGTCCCTGTAGACGATTGAGCCCGCCGCAACAATGCTTCGTGGTCCAATATTCAAATATTGAATAACGGAAGAGCCGGTACCGAGGTAAACATAGTCGCCGACGTTCACTCCTCCACTAAGGACGACGCCTGGTGCCAAATGGCAGTTAGCTCCGATCTTGCAGTCATGATCGATACAGACGCCGGTATTGACGATGGTATCTACGCCTATCTTCACACTGGGCTGGATAACGGTTCCCGCCATCACCTGAGTACCTTCGGATAGCTCCACATCTTTCGCAATGACGGCCGAAGGGTGTATTACCGAGGCAAAACGGTATCCCCGCTGTCTCATCTGCTCCCCAATTTCCCAGCGTCGAACTTTACCCGGTAAGGCACCCACCCCATTAACCAGTTCGACCTCCTCCGGGGAATAGTCATAGATAGCTTCGTCACCACCCAATACCTTGACGCCAAAAAAATTGCTACCTGGAGAGCTGTTCGGATCGGTAACTCCAAGAATCTCTCGGCCCGATAGACGCAGGGCCTCTGCCACTACCTTGGCGTGCCCTCCTGTGCCAAGAAGTATCAGAGGCTTGGCTCTCATTTCGGACAACAGATGATCTCTTCGGCTTGATAGGACCGGTCGCTCTCGGTCCCCAACAGATCCCAGTATAGCATGGGGCTTGTCCCCCCTCCTGCACGTTTTACCGCAATATTTTTCTCGGAAAACACCTCACCCTTGACGATATCTCGAGCCGCAACCAGGCTTTTTCGAACGATGTCACGATTTCGTATCTCAGAGAGCGCAGGTGCCTTCAATCCATCTCCCATCGCTTGCTCCACGATACGTATCGCCTCCACCATCGCACGAAATTCATCTGGTTCCAAAGAGGACTGGTGATCAGGACCGGGCAATCCTCTGTCCAAGGTAAAATGTTTTTCAATCAGCACCGCACCCACAGCCGCTGCAGCAATGGGAACGGTCGTGCCGAGACTATGATCAGAATATCCCGTGTCGAGCCCGAACGAGATATGCATCGTTGACATGGCTTTAAGGTTGATCTCGCAAAATGGCGCAGGATATTCGGTGGTACAGTGCAGCAGGGTAACCTTCTCTTTTAGCGCCTCTTTGCCTGCCTTGGAGCAGTAAGCCTCCCTGAATTTTTCCCGGGAAGGGTTGGTGCCACCAACCAACCCGTAGGCGATCACGCTGAGTGCCTCTTCTATCTCTCCAAGTGTTGCCATACCGGTAGAAACGATCAGATCGCGACCAGTTTGAGCATGTAGCAGCAACAAGGGGCCATTTGTAATCTCCCCGGAGGGGATTTTCAATCTTTTCAACCCGATTTCATCCACCAGAAAAGCCAGGCTTTCGGCGTCGAAGGCTGTAGACAGCAGCTCGATTCCTCTCTTCCGGCAGTAACCGGCTAGCTTGTGATGAGTATCCCAGGACAGCTCCAGCCGTTTCAGCATGGCAAACTGAGATTCTTTAGCTTTGGAGTTTTGCTTCTGATAATCCGCTTTTCCGACACTCCTGGTCACCAGGTTTTCTGCCTTGAAGGTCTGAAACTTGATGGCATCGGCACCCGCCGATACCGCTGCATCCACTAATTGCAATGCCATATCGGGATCACCGTTATGGTTTACCCCTGCCTCGGCAATGACGAAGACCCCACTCATCCTGTTCTCCCGAAATCGAAGAACGGTTTTTTCAAAATGCCCTCCAGCGGAAAGTCACGGATGATATCCACGATTCTCCGGGATGCCTGTCCGTCTCCATAAGGATTGGAGACATGCCTCAATTTCTTCTTGAATTCCGGCTCTTCAATCTTTCTGATTGCCCTGTGAATGCTGTCATAGTCAGCTTCGCAATCAATGACGCTCTCTGCCCTGATTCGGCCACGCTGTCGATCCCCGATATTGATAGTAGCGACACGGAAACTCGGTGCCTCAATCAGTCCGCTGGAGGAGTTCCCCACCACGGCATCCACGAACTGGATCGCCGAAAGATAGTTGAGTTGTCCCATTGAGGTAAAGGCCACTGCCTTTTCGGAACGGATTGCAACGTAGTCATCTATCAGCCTGTTGATGACCCGACCGCCACAATCTGCATTGGCTTTTGTGAAAATCAGATGCGTTTCTTCGAGTTCGTCCAACGCCCTCAACAACGCACCGAACTGTTCGCCAGCCGTTGAGCTATCCAGCGTAGCCGGGTGAAATGTAACCAACAGATTTCGCTTTCCGAACCGGAAGCCAATGGATTCTTCCAGCTCATCGCGGGCAAGCAGGGCCAGTCGCTTGATGTTATCTACGCCCGGTGCACCCACATTGAAAACCCGGGATGGCTGTTCCCCCAACTGAATGACCCGACTGCGATACGCCTCCGTCGCGGTAAAATGGAGATGCGACATCTTTGTAATCGAGTGTCTGATGGACTCATCGAATGCTCCTTCGGTCACCTCTCCTCCATGTATATGAGCCACGGGGATTCTGGAAACCATTGCCGCACTCACCGCAGAAAAGATCTCGAATCGATCGCCCAATACAAGCAGGAGATCGGGCCTCAAATCTGCAAATGCATCGGCAAATCCGATCATTCCAAGACCCATTGACTTTGCGACGCCGACACCGGTGTCGGATGAGAGCAGCATCTCCACCTTTCGGTCAACATGGAATCCATCCCGCTCGATTTGCTCGTAAGTCAATCCGAACTCCGGGGAAAGATGCATGCCGGTCACGATGATCTGCAACTGCAGATCGGTGGCCGCCTCGATCTCTTTCATTATCCAAAACAGCAAACCGTATTCGGCCCGGGTCCCGGTGATGATACAAACTCTTCTGTTTCCGCTCATATCATTCTATCCGGATCATCCGTGAACAACTGCCCATTGACCTGAAATCCAGCTTCCGCTGATTGCATGGGCATCATCCATTGGCATGGATTGAGCCCCGTAGAAAGGGTGATGGTTTCAAGCCGGTCCACAAAAAGGGATTTCAAACATTGTAAATCTCTGCCTTGTACGCCTTGAGGTTTTTCGGATGAGTAATCCATTCGATGGTCTTTTGCAATCCTTCCCGAATACCAACCTCTGGTTTGAATCCGGTCAGCTGCTCTATCTTCCTGTTGTCGCACCACAATCGGAATACTTCCGATTTTTCAGGTCGAACACGTTGTTCGTCCGTCACGAACTTCACCTGACTACCCATGAGTTCCTTGATCAAATCGAGCGTGTCGGCAATGCTGATCTCGAAATTGGAACCGATATTGACGGTCTCACCAATGGCGTCCTCGCTTTGCGCCAGCGCCAGGAATCCCCTGCATGTGTCGGTGACATAGTTGAAATCCCGGGTTGGAGAGACATCTCCAAGGTGGATTTCCTTCTTGCCGTTGGCAATCTGGGTGATGATGGTGGGAATGACCGCACGCGCCGACTGGCGCGGACCGTAGGTATTGAAGGGACGCGCCACAGTGACAGGCAGGCCGAAAGAATTGTAGAAACTCATGGCAATAGCATCTGCCGCAATCTTCGTGGCGCTGTAGGGAGACTGTGGCTGCAGAGGATGTTTTTCATCGATGGGCACATATTGCGCAGTACCATATACTTCGCTGGTGGAGGTATGGATAAGCCGTTCTACTCCATTCTCCCGCGCCGCCTGACAGATGTTCAAGGTACCCTTTACGTTTGTGTCCACGTAGCTGTCGGGTGCCACGTAGGAATAGGGGATGGCGATCAGTGCCGCCAGGTGAAATATGACATCCACATCCCGGGTGACATGTTTGCAGTAGTGTGGATCGCGAACATCTCCAGTGAGGATCTCGATACTCTCCTTGCACTCCACATCTTCGAGCCAGCCCCAATGGTTGAAGGAGTTGTAGTGCGACAACGCCTTGACTTGCCAACCCTGCTGAACCAACATCTCCGTCAGATGGGAACCGATAAAGCCATCTGCACCTGTTACCAATGCCCGCTTGCTCATTTTCCCGAGTATCCGCCAGTCCGAATGTCATCTTCCATATTGGTCTTCGAACCGGACGATGTCATCCTCTCCCAAGTAACTACCTGACTGTACCTCGATCATCTCCAGTGGAATCGTTCCCGGATTTTCCAACCGGTGTATCGTGCCCAAAGGAATATAGGTCGACTGGTTCTCGGTCACCAACAGCTCTTCATCACCCCGAATCACCTTGGCAGTTCCCCTCACCACGATCCAGTGTTCGGCCCGATGATGATGCATCTGCAATGATAGCGCTGCGCCGGGGTTCACGGTAATTCGCTTGACCTGGTAGCGTTCTCCGCTGTCGATACCTTCATAGGTCCCCCATGGTCTGTGAACACGGCGATGGATCAGGTGTTCCTGGCGCCCCGCCCGGCCGATTTGTTCGACAATGGCCTTCACCTCCTGCGCCGCATCTTTGTGTGCAACCAGGACTGCGTCCGCTGTCTCTACCACGACGAGGTCCTCGACTCCTACGGCCGCCAGCATGCGGCTGCTGGCATGTAACAGGGAGTTATTGGTGTTTACCGTCAGGACATCTCCCTTGATGACATTGTTGTTGTCGTCCTTCTGACTGGCCTCCCATATGGACGACCAAGCCCCTACGTCAGACCAGCCGGCAGTCAGAGGCACCACCGCCGTTCGAAAGGCGGCGCCACTGTCACCGCTTATCTTTTCCGCCACCGCATAATCGATGGAGTCGGCCGGGCACTGCCCAAAAGCCTCTGCCCCAATCCGGAAGAAATCATGGTCTCTCTCTCCCTCTTCATGACTACGCTCGCATGCATGCAGGATATCCGGTCGGTATTCACCCAACGCCCGCAGCCAGACCGACGCCTTCATCATGAACATGCCGCTGTTCCACAGATAATCCCCCGATGCCACATATTGCTCAGCGGTGGCCCGATCCGGTTTCTCAACGAAACGTGCAATGTGGTAAGGTGTAGGGAGAGAAGCTGCTCCATCCCTGTCCTCTGTTACAGGTTCCCCTCTGCAAATGTATCCATAACCGGTTTCTGCCCTGTCCGGCGTGATACCGAAAGTGACGATGAAATCTTTCTCGGCAAGTTCGGCAGCCCGCGTTACGGCTGAATGAAAGCTGGTGACATCTCTGATGACATGATCAGCCGGCATGACCAGCATGACGGAATCTCGCTCCTCCCCATTCAGCATCAATGCTGCCAGGGTCAAGGCGGGTGCGGTATTCTTCCCTACCGGCTCGAGTATGATGGCACGGCTCTGCTCCTTGATCTCACGCAGCTGTTCCGCGACCAGAAAGCGATGTTCCTCGTTGCATATTACAATGGGAGATGTCAATGGATATTCCAGCCCTTTCAGGCGGCAAAGGGTCTCCTGGAGCAGGGTCTTCTCGCCCATCAATGGCAGCAGCTGCTTGGGAAACAGCTGCCGTGACAGGGGCCACAAGCGGCTACCTGAGCCTCCGGATAGCACCACGGGAGTAATCCGGTGTAGCGACATCGTCAAAGTTCCCCCCTGATTCGAGGATCCTTTTTGATCCTCATTATCACAGCCACAGAAAAAGCCGCCAGAATACCCAGCAATAGCCCCGCAACAGCGGTGACCAGAACGATGGTTGATTTGCCAATTCCTACAGGTTTGACAGAGCGCATTGGAGTCATCAACATCCGGGTTTCCCTCATGTTGTTGATTGCCGCCTGGATCCTGGCAATCTCGGCGATCTGCTCCTGCTGTTCACGGGCGTTTTCCGAGATCAACGTATTGAGAGAGTCCTTTTCCCGCGGTATATCGATATGCAGCCGTTCTTCCAGCGCCGCCAGGCGCTGGTTGTTCTGCTGTATCTCGTTGTCGATCATCAGCAGCGTCATGGCCCTGGTTTCATCGCCCGTCTGGGCGCGGGCCATCTTCCTGTACTCGATGGCGTCGGACACCAGGGCTTTCAGCTCCTCGATTTGCTCGTTGAGCAAACCAGCCGTTTGATCCAAGCGTTTCAGATCGGCAAGCAGAATCTTGTGACGGTCCTGAAGCGCGCTCAATTTGTTGCGGCTCTTGTCCAGCTCGACATTCATCTCCTTCCTGATGATGTCGAAGAACCCCTGGTGGTTTTGCTTGACTTGTTCCACCACCAGCTCGTGCAGATTTGCCACCACATCTCCATCTTCATCCGGCGCTTTGCTCTCGAGAATGATCACCTCGCTCCCCGCCGGGATGCGGGCATCGATCTTGTAGCCGCCTGCGTCTTTTTCCCTGGAAATTCCACCGAGAATGTAAGGGATGAATGCTTCCTTTATCTTGGCGAGGAGCGTCTCTGGCCGGTCGATCAGCGTCGCTTTTCCATCCTCCATCACCGTTCCAATCTCGATGGCAGTGGTGTAACGATATTTGGTCGGTTTAGCCAGAGCAAACAGCACTCCCAAAATGGTACAGATCAAAAACACGGCCAGAACGACACGCCTCTGTTCCAGAAGGATTCGAACGAGGTCCAGCAGACTGAGTTCCTCATCACATGCTGCTGGGCCCTCTGTCACGATGTTGTTCACCTCTGTAACCTTGGGTACGCCACTCATCAAGTACGCTCCACCATTCCTTGCTCCCCCTGAGTCCCGGGCGATGCCAAAATTTCAATTATGACTCAAAGCCATTATGCAGTCCAGGTACGGTCTGGGGGCCCGTGAACAACCGGATCAGCATCGCTCCCAACAGGGCAAGCAGGGCCGCAGCCAGGAACCCGGAGGATGGACCGAAACGCTCCCAGAAGTAACCGCTGTAAAGGCTACCTACCGCTCCGCCTGCGCCAAAACTGATACTGCTGTACAGGGCTTGCCCCTTGCCCTGATGGCCAGCGATGAAAAACCGATGCACCAGGGCAATGGCCGACGCATGAAATACACCGAAACTGGCGGCGTGGAGCGTCTGCGCAAACAACATGACATAGAGATGTTCCGCCCAGAGCGCGATGCAGATCCAGCGCACCGCCGCCAGCAACAAACTATAGAACAACAGGATGGGTAGAGAAATGCGGGAGACCAGGCGATGCATCATCAGGAATATCCCCACCTCCGCCAGCACTCCCAATCCCCATAGCTGTCCGATCAGGCTGCGGGAGTAACCGTACTGCTCCATATAGATGGTATAGAAGGTATAGTATGGGCCATGGCTGGCCTGCATCAGAAAACAGGCAATCAGCAGTACCAGTACCTGGGGTCGAATCAGTACCCTCAGCAGGGAGTGCTCCGGCTGTTGCGGACCACCGGCTTTGCGCTCAGGTACGCCCCACGCGGCGATGCAGATGGCCACCAGCAATCCCGAGATCACCCACGGCAGCAGTTCCACTCCGTAGCTGTCCAGCGCAGGTCCGAGTCCCGCTACCACCACGATGAATCCCACTGAACCCCACAGGCGGATGGAGCTGTAACGCTGCTGCTCCGCGCCGAGATGATCCAGGGTGACGGCTTCGAACTGGGGCAGCACCGCATTCCAGAAGAAGCTGAACAGCAGCATCACCATGGCAATCCACAGATAGCTCTGACCAAAGAACAGGATGGTGAAGGAGAGCATGGCAAGCAGTGAACCGAGTCGCACGACACCCATCCCCCTTCCGGTATGGTCCGCTATCCAACCCCAGATGTTGGGCGCGACGATCTTGGTGGCCATCAGGATAGCCATGAGCTCGCCGATCTGGCGCGGCGTGAAGCCGAGCGATTCGAGATAGAGCGCCCAATAGGGAATCAGGGCGCCGAGGCTGGCGAAATAGAAGAAATAGAAACTGGAGAGGCTCCGGTAGGGCATTCAGGCGCGACAGGGATCAGCCATCCGCGCCGCCCGGGATCGCCGGTGTCCGGGATTTCACATCGATGTTCTGCGCACGGTGACGCAACAGGTGGTCCATCAGCACGATGGCCAGCATCGCCTCCGCCACCGGCACCGCGCGGATCCCCACACAGGGATCGTGACGACCGGTAGTGATCACCTCTACCGACTGCCCGTGGATGTCCACGCTGCGCCCGGGAATGCGGATGCTGGAAGTGGGTTTGAGCGCGATCGAGACGGTGATCGCCTGGCCGGTGGAGATTCCACCCAGCACTCCGCCGGCATCGTTGGAGAGAAAGCCCGCAGGGGTCATTTCGTCCCGGTGCTCGCTCCCCTTCTGTACCACGGCCCGAAAACCGGCCCCGATCTCCACCCCCTTGACGGCATTGATCCCCATCATGGCGTGGGCGATGTCCGCATCCAGCCGGTCGAACACCGGCTCTCCCAGTCCCGGAGGCACCCCTTCTGCGACCACCTCGACCCGTGCCCCGATGGAGTCTCCCGCCTTGCGCAGGGCGTCCATGAACGCCTCCATCTCGGCCACCTTCCCGGCATCGGGGCAGAAGAAGGGGTTGCGGCCCACCTCCTTCCACTCCCGCTTTTCCGCTTCGACAGGACCCAGCTGCGCCAGGCAGCCACGGATCACGATTCCTTTTTCGGCCAGATACTTGCGCGCAACCGCACCGGCCGCCACCCGGGCCGCGGTCTCCCGCGCCGAGGAACGGCCCCCACCGCGATAGTCGCGAAACCCGTATTTCTGCTGGTAGGTGTAGTCCGCATGCCCGGGCCGGAAGCGGTCCTTGATGGCGGAGTAATCTTTGGAACGCTGATCCACGTTCTCAATCAGCAGGGCGATGGGAGCCCCCGTGGTTCTCCCCTCGAACACGCCGGAGAGGATCCGAACCCGGTCCGGCTCCCGGCGCTGGGTGGTGTGCCGGGACTGGCCGGGCCGGCGCCGGTCGAGATCCCGCTGGATATCCGCCTCGTCCAGCTCCATCCCCGGCGGACAGCCGTCCACCACGCAGCCGATGGCAGCACCGTGGCTTTCGCCGAAATTGGTGACCGAGAACAGCCTGCCGATGGTGTTGCCGGACATCAGATCACCTTGGAGAAACGCCGCTGCGGCTGTTCACGCAGGTAACGATCGAAGGTCATGCAGATATTGCGGATCAGCAGCTTTCCTTCCGGCCGCACCTGGATTCCATCCTCGTGGAGATCGAGCAGGCCATCCCGCTCCATCCCCTGCAGCTGCCCCAGCTCGTCTGCAAAGTAGTCGTCGAAGTCGATGCCGAACCGTTCAGCGATCTCCTGCTTGTCCAGATGGAAATGGCAGATCAAGCGGGTGATCACCTCGCGGCGCAGCTTGTCGTCGCTGTCCAGCTCCACCCCGCGGAATACGGGAATGCGCCCGGCATCGATCCGTTCGTAATACTCATCGTTGGTACGCACATTCTGGCTGTAGCTGTCCCCCACCATGCCGATGGAGGTCACCCCCATGGCCACCAGATCGCAGCCAGCGTGGGTGGAGTAACCCTGGAAGTTGCGGTAGAGCGTCCCCTCGCGCTGGGCCACCGCCAGTTCGTCGTCCGGTTTGGCGAAGTGGTCCATGCCGATATAGACGTAACCGGCCTCCCCCAGCCGCTCGATGGTCAGCTTGAGAATCGCCAGTTTCTCCGCCGGCGACGGCAGATCGGCGGCATCGATGCGCCGCTGGGGCTTGAACAGCTCCGGCAGATGGGCGTAGTTGAAAACCGAAACCCGATCCGGATCCACCTCCAGCACCTTGTCCAGGGTACGGGCGAAACTCTCCCGGCTCTGGAACGGCAGACCGTAGATCAGATCGATACTCACCGACTTGAAACCTGCCTTGCGGGCGGCACGCAACGTGGCCAGCGTGACCTCCTCCGGCTGGATCCGGTTGACCGCCTTCTGCACCCGGGGATCGAAGTCCTGCACCCCCAGGCTCATCCGGTTGAAGCCAAGCCGGCGCAGCAACTCGATGGTATCCCCCTTCGCTTCCCTCGGATCGATCTCGATGGAATACTCGCCGCTGTCGTCGTCGTGCAGCCTGAAGTGTTCGCGGGTCACCTCCATCAGCTTGATCATCTCCTCATGGCTGATGAAGGTGGGAGTGCCACCGCCCCAGTGGAGCTGGTCCACGGGGCGGGAGGTATCGAACAGCTCCGCCTGCATGGCGATCTCCCTGAACAGCCGCTCCAGGTAGGGAGCCGAGCGGCTGCGGTCCTTGGTCACCACCTTGTTGCAGGCGCAGTAGAAACAGACCGTGTCGCAGAACGGGATGTGAAAATAGAGAGAGAGCGGCCGCCCGGAGCCGTTGCTGCGCACCGCCCAGGCGCGGTACGCCTCCTCACCGAAGGCATCGGTGAACTGCACTGCGGTGGGGTATGAGGTGTAACGCGGTCCGGACTTGTCGTAACGGCGGATCAGATCCGGATCGAAGATTACTGATTCATCGAATTTCATTCTGCGACTCCCGTGGCTGGCGACGATGATCGCCGCCCTGTTTACCCGGCAACAATAAACCTATTCTAGTTGCTCTCGTGTCAGCAGGAACACCCCCTCCCCGCCACGCTCGAACTCCAACCAGAGAAAGGGGATCTCGGGGAAGCTTTTTTCGAGGGCCTGCGCACTGCTCCCCACTTCGACCACCAGGATGCCACCAGGGTTCAGATGGTGGGCCGCTTCGGCAAGAATGGAGCGAACCACGTCGAGGCCATCCTCCCCCGCCGCCAGCGCCAGCTCCGGTTCGTGGCGGTACTCCGCGGGCAACGCCGCCATCTCGGCGCCATCCACGTAGGGGGGGTTGCTCACGATGATATCGTAGCCTCTCCCCTCCAGATTCTCGAACAGATCCGAACGGATCAGCTCCACCCGCTCCTCCAGACCATACCTTCTCACATTGATCTCTGCCACCTCCAGCGCAGCGGTCGAGAGATCGCTGGCATCCACCGCCGCCTCCGGGAAGGCAAGGGCAGTCGCCACGGCGATACAGCCGCCACCGGTGCAGAGGTCCAGCACGCGGTTCACCCGTTCCGGCTCGATCCACGGGGTGAAACGCTGCTCGATCAGCTCGGCGATGGGAGAGCGGGGAATGAGTACCCGTTCATCCACGTGGAACTCCAGACCGGCGAACCAGGTGGTACCTGTCAGATAGGGGGCTGGTATCCGCTCCTCGATACGCCGCCGGAACAGCGTCAGCACTGCTTCCTTCTCTTCCGGCGTGAGCCGGCTGTCGAAATACTCGGCCGGAAAGTCGGGCGGAAGATGCAGCGCATGCAGCACCAGCCAGACCGCCTCGTCCAGAGCGTTGTCGGTGCCGTGCCCGAAATGCAGTCCGGCGCGGTTGAACAGGGAGACCCCCAGGCGGATGAAATCGCGCAGCGTCTGCAGGGGGGCGGTATCCGGCATCGACATCCCTAGCGGATGAAACCGAGACTCTCCAGCTTGAGAATCACCTGCTGCGCCGCCTCCTCCGGGGTACACTCCCGCGTATCGATACAAAGCTCGGGGTTTTCCGGTTCCTCATAGGGATCGCTGATCCCGGTGAATTCCTTGATCAGACCCGCCCTGGCCTTGGCGTAGAGCCCCTTGACATCCCGCTGTTCGCACACCTCCAGCGGCGTAGCCACATGCACCTCGATGAACCCTCCCACCGGCTCCACCATCTCCCGCACCTCGCGACGGGTGGCGGCGTAGGGGGCGATGGGGGCGCAGATGGCGGCACCGCCGTTCTTGGCGATCTCGGCGGCGACGAAACCGATCCGGCGGATGTTCAGATCCCGGTGTTCCTTGGAGAAGGTGAGCTCGCTGGAGAGATGCTTGCGCACCAGGTCCCCGTCCAGTAACGTGACCCGGCGGCCGCCCATCTCCAGCAGCTTGACCATGAGCGCGTTGGCGATGGTGGACTTGCCGGAGCCGGACAATCCGGTGAAAAACACCACGAACCCCTGCTTGTGGCGCGGGGGGTGGGTCTTGCGCAGTTCCGCCACCACCTCCGGGTAGGAGAACCAGTCCGGGATCTCCAGCCCCTGCTGCAGGCGGCGGCGGAACTCGGTCCCCGAGATCTTGAGTACGCTCTCCCCCTCCTTCACCTCGTCGATGGGCACGTACTCCGCCCGATCCTCCACATAGACCATCATCCGGAACGGGATCATCTCGATCCCCAGCTCGTCCTGGTACTTGCGCACCAGCTCCTGGGCATCGTATGGGCCGTAGAAATCTTCTCCCTGACTGTTTGCGCCCGGTCCGGCGTGATCCCGGCCGACGATGAAATGGGTACAACCGAAGTTCTTGCGAATGATGGCGTGCCACACCGCCTCCCGCGGCCCCCCCATGCGCATCGCCAGCGGCAGCAGGCTGAGCGTAGTGGTCTGGCGCGGATAGTTCTTGATCACATGCTCATAGCAGCGCACCCGGGAGTAGTGATCGATGTCCCCGGGTTTGGTCATCCCCACCACCGGGTGGATCATCAGGTTGGCCTTCACCTCCTTGGCCGCGCGGAAGGTGAGCTCCACATGGGCCCGGTGCATGGGATTGCGGGTCTGGAAAGCAACCACCCGGCTCCATCCCCGTTCCTGGAAGAAACGGCGGGTCTCCTCGGGTGTCTTGCGCAGGTTGCGGAAATCGTAGTGGATGGGCGCCTCGACGCCGCGCAGCCGCCCTCCCAGATAGACATTTCCCGCCCGGTGATGCAGATAGGCCACTGCTGGATGCGCCCGATCGTCGGCGCCGAATACCAGCTCCGCCTCCCGGGACTTGTCCGGAGTCCAGATGTCGGACACCGCCATGGTGGCGATCAGGCGCCCCTCGGGAGAGCGCAAAGCAATCTCCTCGCCTGCAGAGGTTTCCGCCGCAAACGCCTCGCTCACATCCAGCGTCACCGGCATCGGCCAGAGCGTGCCGTCCACGAGACGCATCTGCTGCAGCACGGACTCATAGTCTGCTTTCCCCATGAAACCATCCAGCGGCGAGAACCCGCCATTGAGCAGCAGCTCGATGTCACACATCTGCCGCTCGGTCAGATCCCAGGAGCGCAGGCGCTGCGCCTTGACCTTCTCGGCTTCCGCCGCCTCACCGTCGAGATAGAGATTCTTCAGACTGCCGCCGTGGGGCTCGATCAGTTCCATCACAGGTACACCTTCAAATTGTTGTCAGGAGAGGAAAATGAAAATAGCCGCGCATTTTACCACACTTCGCGGCCACCTCATTTGCAGGCGTGTTTGGGCCGGAAAGCCACCAGCACCTCCGGATTGGTCTCCAGGCGCGGCCCTTCGATGAGATCGATGCAGTAAGGAACGGCGGGAAATACCGCATCCAGACACTCCTTGATGGCAGAGGGTTTGCCCGGCAGGTTGATGATCAGCGAACGCCCCCGGATCCCGGCCATCTGGCGCGACAGGATGGCAGTGGGCACATATTGCAGCGAAACGGCCCGCATCTGCTCACCGAAACCGTCCAGGATCTTGTCGCAGACAGCCTCGGTGGCCTCGGGGGTGATGTCGCGCGGTGCCGGGCCGGTCCCGCCGGTGGTCACCACCAGACAGCACCCCTCCTCGTCGCACAGCTCCTTCAGCACCGCTTCCACCTGCGGCTGCTCATCGGGAACCACCCGGCTGACCGCCCGCCATGGAGAGATCAGCGTCTCCTCCAGCCAGGAACGGATGGCGGGTCCCCCCTTGTCTTCGTATTCGCCCCGGCTGGCGCGATCCGACACCGTTACGACTCCGATGGTGATGTTGGTATTGGTCATCTGCTCTGCACACTCCCGATTGGCCTGTCAGCCGACATACTATACTCACACAGGGGCAACAGTGAAGGTGCAGCGGCATGAAGACAGAACCCTGGGTGACCATCGACGGCTGCGAGGCGGCGGCCTGGGTGGCCCATCAGCTGAACGAGGTGATCGCCATCTACCCCATCACCCCCGCCTCGCCCATGGGGGAGCATGCAGATCAGTGGTCGGCGGAAGGGCGCACCAATCTGTGGGGCACGGTGCCGCGCATCGTCGAGATGCAGAGCGAAGGGGGCGCCGCCGGGGCCATCCACGGGGCTCTGCAGGCCGGGGCGCTGACCACCACCTTCACCGCCTCCCAGGGCCTGCTGCTGATGATCCCCAACATGTACAAGATCGCCGCCGAGCTGACCCCGGTGGTCTTCCACATCGCCGCCCGCTCCCTGGCGGCGCAGGCGCTCTCCATCTTCGGCGATCACTCCGACGTGATGGCGGTGCGCGGCACCGGCTTCGCCCAGCTCTGCTCCAGCTCGGTGCAGGAGGTGATGGATTTTGCCCTCATCGCCCAGGCTGCCACCCTGCGCGGCCGGGTCCCGGTGCTGCATTTCTTCGACGGCTTCCGCACCTCCCACGAGATCGCCAAGATCAGGCAGCTGGACGAGACCACCCTGCGCACCCTGGTGGACGACGAACGGATCCGCGCCCATCGGGCCCGCTCCCTCTCTCCGGAGCATCCGGTGCTGCGCGGCAGCTCCCAGAACCCCGATGTCTATTTCCAGGCGCGTGAGGCGGTCAATCCGTGGCAGCGCGATTTCCCGGCCGTAGTCCAGGAGGTGATGCACCAGTTCGCCGTCTGCACCGGCCGCCGTTACCGGCTGTTCGATTACGCGGGGGATGAGCGGGCGGAACGGGTCATCGTCATCATGGGCTCCGGCGCCGATACCGTGGAGGAGACGGTGGAGCAGCTCAACCGGGAGGGGGAGAAGGTGGGCTTGGTCAAGGTCCGGCTCTACCGCCCGTTCCACGAGTCGGCCCTGCTGGATGCCCTGCCCCGCACCACGCGCCGCATCGCCGTTCTGGATCGCACCAAGGAGCCGGGCGCCAGTGGCGAACCCCTCTACAAGGACGTAATCACCGCGCTGGCCCGGGACCACGCCGATGGCGGACGTTTCGCGGAGCTGCCCGGGGTGGTGGGCGGACGCTACGGCCTCTCCTCCAAGGAGTTCACCCCTGGCATGGTGAAGGCGGTGTTCGACGAGCTGAGCCAGCCCCGGCCGCGCAACGGCTTCACCGTCGGCATCCATGACGATGTGACCCACACCAGCCTGGAGTGGGATCCGCGCTTCCACACCGGCAGCATGGAGGAGCTGTTCCAGGGCGTGTTCTACGGACTGGGTTCGGACGGCACGGTGAGCGCCAACAAAAACTCCATCAAAATCATTGGAGAATCGTCACAACTTCACACCCAGGGTTACTTCGTCTATGACTCCCGCAAGGCGGGCGCGGTCACCATCTCGCACCTCCGCTTCGGCCCCCGTCCCATCCGCTCCCGCTATCTGATTGGCGCGGGCGAGGCCGACTTCGTCGCCTGTCATCAGCCGGTGTTCCTGGAGCGTTACGAGATGCTGGAGAAGGCGAAACCGGGCGCGGTGTTTCTGCTCAACACCCCCTTCCACCAGGACCGAATCTGGAACAGCCTGCCCCGCAAGCTGCAACAGCAGATGATCGACAAGCAGCTCCGCTTCCACACCATCGACGCCTACCGGGTCGCCAGGCAGTGCGGGCTCGGCCGCCGCATCAACACCATCATGCAGACCTGCTTCTTCGCCATCTCCGGCATCCTGCCGCAGCGGCAGGCCATCTCCCTGATCAAGCAGGCGGTGGAGAAGAGCTACCGCCGCAAGGGGAAGGAGCTGCTGGAGGCCAACTTCCGCGCCATCGACATGGCCCTGGAGCATCTGCATCAGATCCCCCTGCCCGCCGAGCCGCTGGGCGATACGGAGCTTCCGCCCCCGGTGCCGCCCGACGCTCCCGGGTTCGTCCGGCAGGTCACCGGCCCCATCATCGCGGGGCACGGCGACGACCTGCCGGTGAGCCGGCTGCCCGCCGACGGCAGCTTCCCGGTGGGGACCGCCGCCTTCGAAAAACGCAACCTGGCGCTGGAGATCCCGGTGTGGGAACCCGACATCTGCAGCCAGTGCGGCAAGTGCCCCTTCGTCTGCCCCCACAGCGCCATCCGCAGCAAACTGTTCCCGGCAGGGCTGACCGGGAGTGCCCCTCCCACTTTCAAGCATGTCCCGGTGAAGGGCAAGGACTACCCGGCGGATTATCACATCAGCTACCAGGTGGCCCCCGAGGACTGCACCGGCTGCGGCCTCTGCGTGGAGATCTGCCCCATCCATGACAAGGCCGATCCGGCGCGCAAGGCGCTCAACATGGCACCCCAGCCACCGCTGCGCGCCCAGGAGCGGGACAACTGGGAGTTCTTCCTCTCCCTGCCGGAGTACGACCGCACCCGGGTCAAGCACACCACCCTCAAGGGTTCCATGCTCTACCAGCCGCTGTTCGAGTTCTCCAGCGCCTGCAGCGGCTGCGGGGAGACCCCCTATATCCGGCTGGCCACCCAGCTGTTCGGCGACCGCATGGTGGTGGCCAACGCCACCGGCTGCTCCTCCATCTACGGCGGCAACCTCCCCACCACCCCGTGGGCAGCCAATCGGGAGGGGCGCGGACCGGCCTGGAACAACTCCCTGTTCGAGGACAACGCCGAGTTCGGCTTCGGCCTGCGGGTGGCCATCGACAAACGGCGCGAATACGCTCGTGAGCTGTTGAACCGCCTGCGCGAACGGCTTGGCGCCCTGGAGGTGGAGGAGATCCTCGACGCCGACCAGTCCAGCGAGGCCGGTATCCGGGAACAGCGGGAGCGGGTGGTGCTGCTGCGCGAGCAGCTGGCCACCATCGACAGCCCGACGGCCCGGGAGCTGGAGAGCGTCGCCGAGGATCTCTGCCGCAAGAGCGTCTGGATCATCGGCGGCGACGGCTGGGCCTACGACATCGGCTTTGGCGGACTGGATCACATCCTGGCCGCGGGGCGGGATGTCAACATCCTGGTACTGGACACCGAGGTCTACTCCAACACCGGCGGCCAGACCTCCAAGGCCACGCCGCGCGGCGCCGTCGCCAAGTTCTCCGCCGCCGGCAAACCCACCGCCAAGAAAGACCTGGCGCGGCTGGCCATGGATTACGAACATGTCTATGTGGCCCACGTGGCCTACGGCGCCAAGGATCTGCAGACCCTGCGCGCCTTCCTGGAGGCGGAGAGCTACCCCGGCCCCTCCCTGATCATCGCCTACTCCCCCTGCATCGCCCACGGCCTCGATCTGGGCTTCAACCACCGGCAGCAGCGGCTGGCGGTGCACAGCGGCCACTGGCCCCTGTTCCGCTACGACCCGCGCCGCGCCCGGGAAGGCCGCAACCCGTTGCGCCTGGACTCACCACCCCCCACCATCCCCTACCGGGAGTTCGCCCTGAAGGAGGCACGCTTCAGCGCCCTGTGGCAGAGCCATCCCGAACATGCCGAAGAGCTGTTGGAACGGGCCCAGCAGGAGGTGACCGAGCGTTATCACCGCTATGAACAGCTTGCGGAGATGTCGTGGGATGGAGAGAGCCACTAAAACTAGTACTCTTTCAACGTGATAACTTGAGATGCAGCGGGATCTTTTTCCTGCCCCTTGATCTTCTGCCAGTTGGCGTCGATAATATGCCAATATGGCAGCTCCAGATCGGATACCCATGCACACCATCGACAAACCCAAGGCAACCGACGAAAAGCGATACTATCGGGTGGAGGATCAACCAGCGACGAGTTCCCCACGCTGTGCCGACCGCAGCCTGGGGCTGAACCTCCGCAGCCGGGCGGAGCTGATTGAACGCATCCGCAAAGGCCTTCCGGTGAAGGCGCTCGGCAACCTGGCGCGCTCTCTCGGCCTGCCGGAACGGGAGGTGGCGCGCCATGTGGGGATCTCGGCGCGGACCTTGGCGCGCCGCAAGACGGAGGGGCGTTTCCACCCGGACGAATCCAACCGTATCACGCGCCTTTCCATGCTGTTCGACGACGTGGTGGAGCTGTTCGAGGGGAACACCACCAGCGCCGCCCACTGGTTCCACACCCCGAAGAGGGCGCTGGGGGGCGCCACCCCCATCGAATACGCCGATACCGAACCGGGTGTCCGCGAGATCCAGGATCTGATCGGACGGCTGGAGCACGGCGTCTTTTCATGACGGAAGCGGTTCCCGCCTACCGCATCACCAAACGAAAGTGGGCGGCAAACGCCTTCGATGGCGAGGCGGCGAAGCGCTATCCCGGTCGCTGGAACCTGCGCGGCCACCCCCTGATCTATACCGCCGCGTCGCGCTCCCTCGCCATGCTGGAGATCCTGGTCCACTACGAGGAGTACGAGCTGCTCGCCGACCACTTCGTCTGCATACCGCTGACGATCCCTCCGAAGTGCATCCTGGAGCTGGACGAGCCACTGCCAGACGACTGGCGCACCAATCCGCCCCCGCCATCCACCCGCGCCCTCGGCACCGGCTGGCTGGAAAGCATGACCTCCCTGGCGCTACGGGTTCCCAGCACCGTGATAGCCGCCGAAGCGAACTATCTCATCAATCCGCTGCACCCCGATATCCATCGGCTGGAGATCGGCGATGCCGAGCTCCTCAACATCGATCCCCGCTTGCTGACTCAAACCTGAGCGGATCAGAGATCCGATGTTGTAAAACCGTTCCTGTTTGCAGGCAAAGAACACGGCGTCAACCGCGGCCACTCTTGTGGCCCGTTATCTTTCAATTCGGGATGGCAGGCCGCCGCATGCTTGGTCACGGCCGATTGAACAGGGTGCTACGGGGATTACCTGATACAGAGAAATTGGTGGCTATGGGTGGATTCGAACCACCGACCCCAGCATTATGAGTGCTGTGCTCTAACCAACTGAGCTACATAGCCGTGGTATGGGTCATTGCTGAAAGGCGGCATTTTCCGGTTTCGACGGCCCGCTGTCAAGATGGTTCGCCTTTCAGCATCGGCCAGGCGGCGCGCAGGTAGGCTGCACCCGACCACAACGTGAGAATGGCGGCCAGGTAGAGCAGCCAGAACCCCAGTTCCACCACGGGAACGGGGCCGATGGGCAACCGATACAGCATCAGGATGATGGCTGTCATCTGCAGCGCGGTCTTCACTTTCCCGATGTAGGAGACCGCCACCTTGGTGCGTGCACCCAGCTCCGCCATCCACTCCCGTAGCGCCGAAATGGTGATCTCCCGGCCGATGATGATGATGGCCGGGATCGCCACGTAGATTCCGGAATAACGGGTGGGATTGTGCTCCACCAGCAGTACCAGCGCGGCGGCCACCATCAGCTTGTCCGCCACAGGATCGAGAAAGGCACCGAAGGGGGAGGTCTGTTCCCAGCGACGGGCCAGATAGCCATCCAGCCAGTCGGTGATGGCCGCTATGCTGAACAACAGTGCACTCAACGGATGCGCCCACCAAACAGGAAGATAGAAGCAGATCACGAAGATGGGGATCAGCGCGATGCGCAGCAGCGTCAGGATGTTGGGGATGCTGTGCCACATGTTGTTTTTGTCTATCCGCCTTCCCTGTCTGGATGGAATCGCTCGTAGATCCGTCCCGCCATCGCTCTGCTGATACCCGGCACCCGTGCCAGGTCGTCGATGCCGGCACGTGCCACCTCCTGCAAACCACCAAATTGCTGCAGCAGCTGCCGACGTCGTTTGGGTCCCAATCCGGGGATCTCCTCCAGCACCGAAGTGGTACGCGCCTTGCCGCGTCGCTGTCGGTGTCCGCTGATGGCGAAACGGTGTGCTTCTCCATCCAGCTGTTGGATCAGATGCAGCGCCGGTGAATTCCCTTGCAGTATAAGGGGGCGCTCCCGCCCGGACAAGAACAGCGTCTCCTGCCCCGGTTTGCGGCTGGGACCTTTGGCGATTCCCAGCAGGGTGACACCGGTAATCTGCAGCTCTTCCAGTACTCGAGTGGCCCGTGCCAGTTGCCCTTTGCCTCCATCGATTATCAGCACGTCGGGCAGTTTTCCCTCCCCTTTCTTGATCCGCGTGTAACGACGCGTCAACGCCTGTTCCAATGAGGCATAGTCGTCTCCGGCGGCCACCTCCCGGATATTGAAGCGCCGGTAGTCCGATTTCACCGGGCCGTTGAGATCGAACACCACGCAGGCTCCCACCGGCGACTCGCCAAAGGTGTGGCTGATATCGAAACACTCGATCCGGCGCGGCAGCTCTTCCAGATCCAGCGCTTCCTGCAGCGCCTCGAAGCGGCTGCGCAGGTTGGCCTTGCCGGCGAGAAGACTCTCCAGGGCGGCACCGGCGTTCGCTTCGGCCATCCGTACCCAGCGACTGCGATCACCCCGCAGCCGGTGTCGCAGCTCCACCTTGTGACCTGCCCTCTCGCTCAGCACACCGGCCAGCCACTCCGCCTCTTCCAACGGCTGGTTGAGCAGAATCTCTGAAGGAATCTCCCGTCCCCCGCTCAGATAGTACTGCGGCAGGAATGCCGCCAGCAGCTCGGCCGCATCCGCATCGTCGGTGTGGCGGGGAAACCAGCTCTTGTTCCCCAGATTACGGCCGTTGCGGATGAAAAACACCTGCACACAACCGATGCCATTCTTTACCATGGCGGCGATCACATCCAGGTCGCCTCCGCTGCCGCTCACATACTGTCGCTCCTGGATCCGGCGCAAGGCGGCGATCTGGTCCCGGTAACGGGCCGCCTGTTCGAACTCCAGCGCTTCGGAGGCCGTCTGCATCCGCTCCACCAGCTGGTCGATCACCGCGTTGCTGCGCCCTTCCAGAAACAGCTCCGCGTGACGCACATCTTCCCTGTACTGGCCATCGCTGATCATGCCGGTACAGGGGGCGCTGCAGCGCTTGATCTGATACTGCAGGCAGGGGCGGCTGCGATTGGCATAGAAGGCGTCTTCACACTGACGCACGCGAAACAGTTTCTGCATCAGGTTCAGCGTCTCCCGCACCGCGCCGGCGCTGGGATAAGGGCCGAAGTAGCGCCCCTTTCGTTTCCTCGCCCCACGATGCAGCGCCAGCCGGGGGTGGCGATGTCCGGATGAGAGGTAAATGTAGGGGTAACTCTTGTCGTCACGCAGCAGGATGTTGTAGCGGGGCTTGAGCTCTTTGATGAGATTGTTCTCGAGGATCAGCGCCTCGTTCTCGGTGTGGGTGATGGTGATCTCCACCTGCCGGATCCGGGCCACCATGCTGCGGGTCTTGGGGCTGGAGAGATTCTTGCGAAAATAGCTGGCCAGACGCTTCTTCAGGTTGCGCGCCTTGCCCACATAGATGACCTTCCCGGAACCGTCCATCATGCGATAGACGCCGGGGCGGCTGGTGAGGGTCTTGAGAAACGCCCTGGAGTCGAATTCGGGCCCGCTCATCTCAGCCATCCAGGAGCCGCACTATCTCTCGGAAGACCTCATGGAACATCGTTTCGGTAAGGCGCCGGGTCTGGGTGTTGTAACGGCTGCAGTGATAGGAGTCCACCAGCCAGCGCTTTCCCCCCAGCGCATGTTTCCGGCAATGGCCGAACGGATGCTCCTTGAGCTTCAGACCGAGTGCCTGTACCACCGCCCGGTGGGCCACCGCGCCCAACGCCAGAATCACTGCGCCTTCGCCCAGATCCGCCAGTTCCGCCCGAAGATAGCGGTTACACTCCCTGACTTCACGACCGAGCGGCTTGTTCTGGGGTGGCAGACATTTGACCGCATTGGTGATACGACATCCATTCAGTACGAGCCCGTCGTTCCTCGCAGTGGAAACCGGCCGATTGCCGAAGCCGAACCGGTACAGCGTCTCGTAGAGCAGAATCCCGGCATAATCCCCGGTGAAGGGGCGCCCGGTGGCATTGGCCCCGTGCATCCCCGGTGCCAGGCCGACAATCAGTAACCGGGCCCGGGCATCGCCAAACGGCGCCACCGGTCGGGCGTGGTAGTCGGGATACTCCTCCTTGACCTGGCGCAGGAAATCACTCAGTCGGGAACAGGCGGAACAATTGGCATCGAAGCGGGGCTGCTGCATGGCCCGATATGGTATCAGATAGGTCAACCGGCAAACATGGTGGGCGAAACGCCTCCCTGTAATGCCGGCCGTTCCAGAGAGCCGGGGCGAGGATCAGAAATCGATTCCCGGCTGAGCCTCGATGCCGCTGCGAAAGGCGTGCTTGATCTCTTTCATTTCGGTAACCGTGTCTGCCGCCTCACACAGTGCCTTGGGGGCCCCGCGACCGGTGACCACCACATGTTGCGCACCGGGCCGGTTGGCGATATCGAAAAGCACCGCCTCCAGATCCAGCCAGCCGTACTGGATGGGATAGGTGAGCTCGTCGAAAACCACCAGATCGATTGAAGGGTCTTTCAGCATCTTTCGGGCCATCTTCCATCCATGTCGGGCGGCCACCTCGTGGCGCCGGGGATCCTCGCCCTCCCAGGTAAACCCTTCACCCAGGAGATGCCAGTAAACCCCTGGTTGCCGGTGGAAAAACAGGACCTCACCGGTATCCGAACGCTTCTTGACGAACTGGGCCACCCCCACCTGCATGCCGTGTCCCAGGGCGCGAGCCACCATGCCAAAGGCCGAGGTGGACTTGCCCTTGCCGTCGCCGGTGAGGACGAGCAGCAATCCCCGTTTCCGGGATGTACCGACAATGTCCTCATCCGTCGCGGTCCCTCTACGCTGCTCCGTTTCCTTGTCACCGTCGTCCATGTCGATCCTCCTTTTTTCCTTCGAAGCATATTTTCAGGGCCGATAGCGCAGGGTCAGATAGAAACTCCGCCCCGCCTGATTGTAATATGCGGCGGTCTGATAGTCCTCATCCGTCAGGTTCTCGAACCGGGCCTGCAACGCCCACGCCTTCCCGAACAGATATTCAGCACGCAGACCGAGCGTGGTATAGGCCTTGAGCTTGGTTTCATTGGCCAGATCGTCATAACGCTCGCCGACGGCTAGCAGCGTGGCACCGAAACGGTAACGGCCGGCCTCCCGATCCAGGTCGATACGGAGCGTTTGTCTGGCGCGCCTTGGCAATATATTACCTTTGTTGTTACCTGCGGAGCGATTCTTCGGATCCAGCAGCGTGAGAGAGGAGCTCAGGTCCCAGCGACCCAACCGCAGTTGCAGTTCTCCTTCCAACCCCCGGATGCGCGCCTCATCCACGTTTCCGGGTGCAAAAGTGGTGGAATCGAACGCGATGAGATTGTCGATGGTGGTCTCGTAAAGGTTCAACCCCCATTTTCCGGGCGCAACCTCTCCGCGCAGTCCCAGTTCATAGCTCTGTGACTCTTCCGGTTTCAGATCAGGGTTGCCAAACCCTGGGTAATAGAGCTCGTTGAAAGTCGGAGCCTTGAAAGCACGACCCCAAGAGGCAACCAGACGCAGCCGCTCGCGGATTCCGAGTCCCCAGGAGATACCACCGGTACCCTGCTTGCCAAATTGCTCGTTGTCGTCTTCCCGCAGACTGACCTGGAGATCATTGATGCCGAAACGCCCTTGATACTGCGCGAACACGCCTCTGTTGTCACGGGAAGTCACCGTATAGGCGGTGCTGCTGTCCACCCGGTCATTACGATAGTCGCCGCCGATGGTGACCAATTGACCACCGCCAATTTCGATGTCGTTTTGCAGGGAAAAGGTATCCCGGAGGGTGATGTACCGGGATACGGGATTGGAGTCCTTGAAATCCTTTGCATCGTCCCTGCTGTTACCGCCTTTCAGCGTAACGTGCCAGTTTTTGGTAGGGGACACCCGGATGGTCATACCTGCCATTTGCTGGATCGACTCCGTCTTGTTGCTGAATCCCCCGTCGTACTGGCTGTTGACGTTGGATTGCAGAGCGAGGATATCGACCTGGAGACCATCTGCAAAACGGTAGCCGGCTCTCACGGAGGCGGAAAGATTGCGGTAGCCGTCGTCGTCCGGCTCGTCGGCATAGCAACCCGCTGAGAGATTCCCCTCGCAGGCATCGAACCCCTCTGTCCCACGGGTACTCATATCCAGATTGAACCACCCCTGGCCACCTCCCCCGGAAACGGCAAACGAGGCGTCATAGCTACCGTAGCTCCCCCCACCGATACTGAATGAAGGCCTGAGTGGCCCGCCACCCTCGCGGGTGAAGATCTGGATCACCCCGCCAATCGCCTCGGACCCGTACAGGCTGGAGCGAGGTCCCCGCACGATCTCGATGCGTTCCACCTGGTCGATGGGGATGTATTGAAACGGCGTGGTACCAGTAGTGGCCGACCCTACCCTGACGCCGTCGATGAGCACCAGCACATGGTCCGATTCGGTACCACGCAGGAACAGCGAGGTCACCTTGCCGGGACCACCATTGTTGGCGATGGCGATCCCTGGTACCCCGCGCAACAGGTCCTGAACCGACTGCGCCTGCAGACGCTCTATGTCTCGGCGGGTAATGACGGTCACCGGAGCGAGCGTCTCGTCCACCGTTTCGGCGGTACGTGTCGCGGTGACCACGAGGGGTTCGAACTCACCGACCGCAGTCTGTTGTGATGCGACGGCGAAAGGATGGATTCCCAGCAAGATGGCGCTTGCCAGGCCGAATCTGGATAGGTGCATTTTTTCTGACTCCTCCAGCGCACTCCCCGTACGCAGTTGGTGATAAAGGGGCATGCGAAGGGAAGAGACAGCAGGGAACAGGAGATGCACCGGTTGCTGCGACACCGCCCTCCGCAGTGCCAAACCGTCAGCTCAGGCCGGTCTCCGGACTCGCGAGTGGCATCCTGCCGGACCGATCGCCTTCCCATGCCTTCTGGCACAGTGGCTTCCTGATCGATCCTGACTCGCCTACCGTTGCGGGGGCAGTGCCGGCTTTGTTGGCGAAACGCACCGGCTTCCCGTTTAACCTTTGTGGCCTTTCGGCCAAAAAGGCACCTGGAGCTGGCGGCGGATTGTAGAGGGGTTTTCGGGGGATATCAAGAAACGGCATGAGGAAGAAAGGCTCCCGCGGAAAGCGGGAACCTTGAGGTTGGGTTCACTCCACTTTGCTGTTGCTCAACACATACTCGCTCAGTGCCTCGAGACTTTTTCCCTTTATGTTCGGGAAGGAGGGCATGAAAAAGCCTCCTTTGGTGATTGTGTCAGCGATGGCAGAGACGTTGGCTTTCTCTTTGGTCAACTCGAAATATTTTCCGTGCTCCTTTGGCTCATGGCACTCGGCGCAAGCGGCCTGGAAGATTTCCGGCCCGCTGGCACCCGGCGCGGGAGCAAACTCCTCCTTGCCGGCACAACCCGCCAGGATCAATCCCGAAAACGCGATAACAATGGTTGGTTTCATATCTTTATCTTTCCCTTTCAATCAATCAGTTACCTGGTAGAACGTTTCGTTTTTCTTTATCATGCCCAGTTCACTCCGGGCACGTTCCTCGATCGCCTCCACGCCCTGCTTGAGGTCGTTGACTTCCGCCTCCAGGGCTTGGTTGCGCTCTTTCAGCCGCCGGTTCTCCTGCTGTTGCTGTTCGACGGCCGTTTGCAATCGCCACACCTCCCAGATGCTGCTGTCTCCCACCCAGAGACGAAACTGGAGAACCAGCAGCAACAGGACCAGAACGGCGATCACCACCCTCATGGGAGGGAATCACTCTGCGGAACGGCGGAAGGCGCTCCGACCCGGCCAGACGGCACGATCACCCAGCTCCCCCTCGATTCGGATCAGCTGATTGTACTTGGCGACCCGATCCGAGCGCGAAAGCGAACCCGTCTTGATCTGTCCGGCATTGGTGGCCACCGCCAGATCGGCGATGGTGGTATCCTCTGTTTCACCGGAACGGTGGGAGATGACCGAGGTATAGCCGGCCTTTCCAGCCATCTCGATGGCCTCCAGGGTCTCGGTGAGCGTACCGATCTGGTTCACCTTGATCAGAATGGAGTTGGCGATCCCGCGCTCGATCCCCTCGGCGAGAATCGCGGTATTGGTGACAAAGAGATCATCGCCCACCAGCTGAACCCGTCCGCCGAGACGTTGGGTCAAAATCGCCCATCCTTCCCAGTCGTCCTCCGCCATCCCGTCCTCGACGCTGACGATGGGATACTTCTCCACCCATCCGGCGAGATAATCGGTAAATTCCGCTGCGGTCAGCTCGAGCCCTTCGGACTGCAGATGATACCGCCCCTCGCGATAGAACTCGGAGCTGGCGGCATCGATCGCGATGAAGATATCCTCGCCGGCGGCATAACCTGCCTTGGCAATGGCCTCCAGGATCACCTCGATAGCCGCTTCATTGGAAGGAAGATCCGGTGCAAACCCGCCTTCGTCTCCCACGGCGGTATTCAAGCCTCTCCCGTGCAGCACCTTTTTCAGGGCGTGGAACACCTCCGCGCCGTAGCGGACCGCTTCGGTCAACGAAGGGGCCCCGACCGGCACGATCATGAACTCCTGGAGATCCACATTGTTGTCCGCATGGGCGCCACCGTTGATGATGTTCATCATCGGCACTGGCATGTGGCATGCTCTTTCGCCACCGAGATAGCGATAGAGAGAGACGCCTCGCGCCGCAGCCGAGGCTCGCGCGGCCGCCATGGAGACGGCAAGGATGGCATTGGCGCCCAGGCGGCCCTTGTTTTCGGTGCCATCCAGGTCGATCATGATGCGATCGATCTCTGACTGCCGTGCCGCATCCTGCCCCTTCAGGGCACGCTGGATTTCGCCATGTACATGTTCTACCGCTTTCAGCACCCCTTTACCACCATAACGACGCTCATCGCCGTCACGCAGTTCGATGGCTTCACGGGCGCCGGTAGAGGCGCCGGAGGGTACAGCGGCCCGTCCCATGGCGCCACAGGCCAGATGCACGTCAGCCTCCACGGTAGGGTTGCCGCGGGAATCCAGAATCTCGCGGGCATCGATGCGGGTAATCGTGGTATCAGACATGGACTCTCCAAATTATTCAAGAAAGGTTAACAACAAAACAAAATAAGCGGTTGATTTACATGGAATCGCACAACAAGACCGGATAGCGCCGGGATCGCTTCTCATCCAGGCACGGGAAAGAGATGCGGTTACATCGCGGACTCCGAATCGCCCCGCCGCGACTTGACCAGTTCATCCAGCCCCTTGAGTACCTCGAGCAACGATTCCATCTCGTCGAGCGGCCACATGTTGGGTCCATCGCTCAACGCCCGCTCTGGATCGGGGTGGGTCTCCATGAACAGCCCGGCGATGCCCACGGCAACGGCAGCCCGCGCCAGCACCGGCACGAATTCCCGCTGTCCACCCGAGCGATCGCCCTGGCCGCCCGGCTGTTGCACCGAATGGGTGGCATCGAACACCACCGGGCAGCCGGTGTCACGCAGGATGGCCAGACTCCTCATATCGGAGATCAGGGTATTGTAACCGAAGCAGACGCCACGCTCGCACACCATGATCTGCTCGTTTCCCGTTTCCCTCGCTTTCTCCACCACCGGCTTCATGTCCCACGGAGCGAGAAACTGCCCTTTCTTGATGTTGACCGGCCTGCCCTGACGCGCCACGTTCTGGATGAAATTGGTCTGCCGCACCAGGAAAGCTGGCGTCTGCAACACGTCCACCACGGATGCCACTTCGGCCAGCGGGGTGTCTTCATGGACATCGGTCAGTACCGGCACACCGACCTGCCGCTTCACCTTTTCCAGGATCTGCAACCCCTGCTCCAGACCCGGCCCGCGGTAACTGCGGCTGGAGGTACGGTTGGCCTTGTCGAAGGAGGATTTGAAGATGAACGGCATCCCCAGATTCCGGGTTATCTCCGCCAGCCGGCCGGCGGTATCCAGCACCAGCTGTTCACTCTCGATCACGCAGGGACCGGCAATGAGGAACAGCGGCCTGTCCGGACCCACGTCGAAGCCGCACAGATTCATGAGCCGGGACCTTGTACGTACTGGAGTGCCGCCTCGACGAAGCTGGTGAACAATGGATGGCCATCCCGCGGTGTGGAGGTGAATTCGGGATGGAACTGACAGCCAATGAACCAGGGGTGATTCGGCAACTCCACGATCTCCACCAGATTGCCATCGATGGATCGGCCGGCAACGAGCATGCCGGCATCCTCGATGGCGGTGAGATAGTGATTGTTGAACTCGTAGCGATGACGGTGGCGCTCGACGATCTGCTCCCTGCCATAGATGGAACGAACCAGGGAATCTCTCTTCAGATAGCAAGGCTGTCCGCCGAGGCGCATGGTTCCTCCCAGGTCCGAGGATTCACTGCGTACCTCCCTGGAGCCCTGGCTGGTGGTCCATTCGGTGATGAGCGCGATCACCGGATGGGGTGTATCCGGTTTGAACTCGGTACTGTGGGCGCCTTCCAGGCCCGCTACGTGGCGGGCAAACTCGATGACCGCCACCTGCATGCCGAGACAGATTCCCAGGTAGGGTACCTTGTTCTCGCGGGCGAAACGTACCGCCTCGATCTTTCCTTCCACCCCACGTTTGCCGAATCCGCCGGGTACCAGGATGGCGCCCATCCCCTCCAGACAGGCGGTGCCCTCCGATTCGATCCGTTCAGAATCCACATAGACGATGTTCACCTTGGTGCGGGTATGAATACCGGCGTGAATCAGCGCCTCGGAGAGCGACTTGTACGCCTCGGTGAGATCCACATACTTGCCCACCATGGCGATGCTCACCTCCTGCTCCGGATGGTGCAGGGCATCCACCACCGCCCGCCACTGGGAAAGATCCGCCTTGGGGGCATTCAATCCCAGCTTGTCCACCACGATCTCGTCCAGTTTCTCGCAGTGCAGCGCCAGCGGCACCTCATAGATGCTGCTGGCGTCCACCACGCTGATCACCGCCCGCTCCTCCACATTGGTGAACAGGGCGATCTTGCGCCTTTCATCCGCCGGGATATGGCGATCGGCGCGGCAGAGCAGGATATGTGGCTGGATACCGATGGAGCGCAGCTCCTTCACCGAGTGCTGGGTGGGCTTCGTCTTCAGCTCGCCCGCAGTGGGAATGTAGGGCAGCAGGGTGAGATGGATATAGAGGACATCGTCCGCACCCCGCTCCACCCCCATCTGCCGGATGGCTTCCAGAAACGGTAGCGACTCGATGTCGCCCACGGTGCCGCCAATCTCCACCATGGCGACCTCGTATCCTTCTGCACCCTCCTCGATGCGCTGCTTGATCTCATCGGTGATGTGCGGGATGACCTGTACCGTGGCTCCCAGGTAGTCCCCCCGCCGCTCTTTGCGGATCACATCTGCATAGATCCGCCCGGTAGTAAAGTTGTTGCGTTGGCTCATAGGGGTGCGCACGAAGCGCTCGTAGTGCCCCAGATCGAGATCGGTCTCGGCGCCGTCCTCGGTGACGAAGACCTCACCGTGCTGGAAAGGGCTCATGGTACCGGGATCCACGTTGATATAGGGATCCAGCTTGAGCAGGGTCACCTTGATCCCCCGCGCTTCGAGAATGGCGGCCAATGAGGCCGAAGCGATGCCTTTTCCAAGTGAGGAGACGACACCGCCGGTGATGAAGATGAATTTGGTCATTTGGATTTGAATCGCTTCGGGGGATGAACTGCTCGTGTCCTTACAAGGCTGAAATTGTCCGTCTTTTCAGCAACGGTTTCAATCCCCGCATCCCGCATGTTTCTCGACGGCGGCGCCATCATCCCCTTATTTTGGTCGCATGTGGGGAAACAGCAGGACGTCACGGATGGAGGCGGAATCGGTGAACAACATCACCAGCCGGTCGATACCGATCCCTTCTCCGGCCGTGGGAGGCATGCCATGCTCGAGGGCGATGATGTAATCCTCGTCGTAATGCATGGCCTCGACGTCACCGCGCTCCTTCTCCTCCACCTGTCTCCGGAACCGCTCGGCCTGGTCCTCGGCGTCGTTGAGCTCGGTGAAACCGTTGGCGATCTCCCTGCCGCCGACGAAGAATTCGAACCGATCGGTGACGAAAGGATCCTCGTCGTTACGCCGCGCCAGCGGCGACACCTCGGTCGGATAGGCAGTGATGAAGGTGGGCTGCTCCAGACGATGCTCCACCGTCTTCTCGAAGATCTCGATCTGCACCTTGCCCAGCCCCCAGCTCTCCTTGAGCGGGATCTCAAGCCGGTCCGCCACCTGCCGGGCCTCTTCCAGCGATTCCAGCTGCGCGGGATGGATCTCCGGATTGAAATGGAGGATGGATTCCTTCACCGTCATGCGGGCGAAGGACGAACCGAAGTCGAATTCCCTGCCCTGCCAGGTAATGGTGGTCTTGCCCAGCACCATCTGCGCCAGCAGGCGCAGCATCTCCTCGGTGAGATCCATCAGATCCCGGTAGTCCGCGTAGGCCTGGTAGAACTCCAGCATGGTGAACTCGGGATTGTGCCGGGTGGACAACCCTTCGTTGCGGAAGTTGCGGTTGATCTCGAACACCTTTTCAAATCCCCCCACCACCAGCCGCTTCAGGTAGAGCTCCGGGGCGATGCGCAGGTAGAGCTCCATGTCCAGCGCGTTGTGGTAGGTCGTGAAGGGGCGTGCCGTGGCTCCCCCGGGGATGGCCTGCATCATCGGGGTTTCCACTTCGAGAAACCCTCTCTCGATGAGAAACTGGCGGATGATGTTGATGATCTGCGAGCGGATGCGGAAGGTCTTGCGGCTCACCTCGCTCATGATGAGATCCAGATAGCGCTGACGATAGCGGATCTCCTGATCGGCGAGACCGTGGAACTTGTCCGGCAAGGGGCGCAACGCCTTGACCAGCAGCCGCGCCTGCTCGGCCTTCACCGACAGCTCTCCGGTGCGGGTCTTGAACAACACCCCTTCGATGCCGACGATGTCGCCGATGTCCCAGCTCTTGAACTCCTGGTATACCCCTTCCGGAAGCGCGTCGCGCTGCATGTAGATCTGGATCCGGCCCGACATGTCCTGCAGATGCATGAAGCTGGCCTTGCCCATGATGCGGCGGGTCATGATGCGCCCGGCCACCTTTACCCGGATGGGTTGCTGCTCGAAGAAATCCGGCTCCTTTTCGCCATATTCGGCATGCAGCTCGCCGGCCACCACATCACGGCGGAAATCGGCGGGAAAGGGATTACCCCGTTCCCGCAGGCGGGCCAGCTTGGCGCGCCGCTGGACGATCTGCTCCTGTTCGTCCACCGTCCGTTCGGGAGTTCTCTCTTTACTCATCTGTTTTCTTCAAAATTACAGGCCCTGCTTCAGACTGGCCTCGATAAACATGTCCAGATCGCCATCCAGAACCGCCTGCGTGTTACCGGTCTCCACACCGGTACGCAGGTCCTTGATCCGCGACTGGTCCAGCACATAGGAGCGGATCTGGCTGCCCCAGCCGATATCCGATTTGGACTCCTCCAGCGCCTGTTTCTCGGCGTTGCGTTTCTGCATCTCCAGCTCATAAAGTTTCGCCTTCAACTGGGCCATGGCATGGGCCTTGTTCTGGTGCTGGGAACGCTCGCTCTGGCACTGCGCCACGATGTTGGTCGGCAGATGGGTGATTCTCACCGCGGAGTCGGTCCGGTTGACGTGCTGACCGCCGGCCCCGGAGGCGCGGTAGGTGTCGATACGCAGATCCGCCGGATTGATCTCGATCTCGATACTCTCGTCCACCTCCGGATAGACGAACACCGAGGCGAACGAGGTATGACGGCGATTGCCGGAGTCGAACGGCGACTTGCGCACCAGCCGGTGCACCCCCGTCTCGGTGCGCAGCCAGCCGAAGGCGTAGTCGCCCTCGAATTTGACGGTGGCGCTCTTGATACCCGCAACCTCGCCGGGAGAGGCCTCGATCAGCTCGGTCCGGAACCCGCGCCGCTCTCCCCAGCGCAGGTACATGCGCAGCAGCATCTCCGCCCAGTCCTGCGCCTCGGTGCCACCGGATCCGGCCTGGATGTCGAGAAATGCGTTGCTGGCATCCTGCTCGCCGGAGAACATGCGCCGGAACTCCAGCTCGTGCAGTTTCTGCTCCAGCTCATCCAGATCGGCCGCGACCGCCTGAACGGTATCCTCGTCCTCCTCCTCGGCAGCCAGATCCAGCAGCTCACGGGTCTCCCCGAGGCGCGACTCCAGCTCCTCGATCACCTTCACCACCTGCTCCAGGCGCGCCCGCTCCCGGCCCAGCTCCTGGGCCCGCTCGGGGTCGTCCCAGACACCGGGATCCTCCAGCTCCCGCTCGACCTCGGTCAGCCTCTCCTTTTTGGCATCGAAGTCAAAGATACCCCCTCAGCGCCTGAACGCGCTTCTGCATCTCCTTGATTCGCGAATAGATTGGATTGAGTTCCTGCATGGCTCTTCCCATTCCCAAGATGAAAGGCGGGAATGATACTACTTTGGGCAACAGATATTAACCCGCCCACCTGATATGTCGTGTTCAGCCGTGCTGTGCGCCTCTGAGGCAATGTCGCCGTCCCACGGCAGGTCGTCAGGCCTGACACGGCTGGACATACTCCACCACCAACTGGAGCAGACGCCGGCCGCGATACTCGTTGACATCCAGGCGATAGGCCAGCGACACCTCTTTCACCGTTTCCGGCCAGTGGTCATCCACCGTGTTGAAGGCGATGGCATCGAGCAGCCGATCGCTCCGGGGCGGCTTCAGCAGGAGCTTCAGATGCCGTTCCCCGACGACGCGTCTCCGGACCACTTCGAACACCCCGTCGAACAGCGGCTCCGGAAATCCCTGTCCCCAGGGAGCGCTGCACCGGATGGCTTCTGCCAGCTCCAGATCCAGGTGCTCGGGCAGGAGTTCGCCGTCGCTGAGTATCTCTCCACAGAGATCCGCCTCGGTGAGGTGGCGGCGCACCTCCTGGTCGAAGGCCCGGCGAAACGGCTCCAGGGACTCGCGGTGCAGGGTCAGTCCCGCCGCCATGGCATGGCCGCCGAACTTGCGCAGCATTTCGGGGTGCCGGGCAGCCACCGCGTCCAGTGCGTCCCGGATGTGCAGCCCCGGCACCGAGCGGGCCGAACCCTTCAGCTCGTCGCCTTCCCCCGGCGCAAATGCGATCACCGGCCGGTGCAGACGCTCCTTGATGCGCGAGGCGAGGATCCCGATCACCCCCTGGTGCCAGTTCTCGCCGTACAGACAGAGCCCGACCGGAAGATCCTCCGTTTCGTCCATCTGCAGCCCCTCGAGAATGGCCAGGGCCTCCGCCTTCATCCCATCCTCGATGGCACGCCGCTCCCGGTTCAGCTCATCCAGCCTCGCCGCCAGCGGCCTGGCCTCTTCCGGCGATTCGGCCAGCAGGCACTCGATACCCAGGGACATGTCGTCCAACCGCCCGGCTGCATTCAGGCGAGGGCCCACCGCGAACCCCAGATCGGCCGCCACCAGATCGCTCTGCCGGCGGCCCGCCACGTCGAGGATGGCCTGGATACCGGCACAGCAACGTCCCCCTCGAATGCGCGCCAGCCCCTGCGCCACCAGAATACGGTTGTTGTGATCCAGCGGCACGACGTCGGCCACCGTGCCGAGGGCCACCAGGTCCAGCAGATCGGCCAGATTGGGTTCGACCAGCCCGCGGCGGGCAAACCACTCCTCCTCTCGCAGCCGGGTACGGAGCGCCAGCATCAGATAGAAGATCACCCCCACTCCCGCCAGATTCTTGCTGGGAAACCGATCCCCCGGTTGATTGGGATTGACGATGGCAACCGCTTCGGGAAGCCGCTCCCCGGGCAGATGATGGTCGGTGATCAGCACCGGGATCCCGCGCGCCCGGGCCGCCTCCACCCCCGCCACGCTGGAGATCCCGTTGTCCACCGTGACGATCAGTCCCGGTTCGCGTTCCGCAGCCACCTCCACGATCTCGGGCGTCAACCCATAGCCGTAGCGGAACCGGTTGGGAACCAGGAAGCCCACCTCGCCTGCTCCCATGGCACTCAATGCCCGTACCGCCAGCGCAGTGCTGGTGGCACCATCCGCATCGAAATCACCGATGACCAGGATAGGGGCTCCCTTGCGCAACATCTCCACCAGCACGGAGACCGCCTCCCAGATCCCCTTCAACCCCTGAGCGGGCAGTAAACGGTGCAGCGAATGGTCCAGCTCCCTCCCGTCACGGACGCCTCGAAGATGAAAGACCCGGCTCAACACCGGATGCAGTCCCTCGGGCAACGATGGCGATTCCGTCGCAGGTTGGCGTCGGACGATGATTCTTCTGTCGTGCGGCATGCTACGGACCAACCCTTTTCGTTCCGGTCCGGCATGCGAGGGCCGGAAGGGGGCGATTCACGGTCGAAGGGAAAAGGCACTTTCCCCGGCCCGGCCGGGAAGCGAGGCCCCGGCGCAGGGTTTCGCCGCCGACAGTCACTCCGCGGCCAGCCACAACCGCACCCTCAGGCCGATGGCGGTGGTGAATCCCACCTCGGTAAAACGGATCCGGCCGGCTGGATCGATGATGAAACTGGCGGGAACCGCCCTCACCCCCCAGCGAGCGGCAAGGGCCCCACGAGGATCGTTCAGCACCGGAAAATCGAGCCCCTTTTCGGCGAGATACCGCGATACTTCGGCGTCGCTGCCGGACTGCATGGCCACCGTGATCACGGGATGGTCTCCGGCGATGGCATCGATGCTCTTCTCTTCCAGTGCACATACCGGACACCAGGTCGCCCAGAAGTGCACCAGCACCGGCCTGCCGCGAAATTCCGTCAGGGAAACCACTCGACCATCGAGGAGCACTCCCTCCAACGCCGGTGCCGGACCGGTGGCGACGCCCCACTGCTGCCAGGTGCGCACCGCGACGAGGAGTCCCAGAACCAACGACAGCTCCAGGAGACGACGCATCCATTTGCGTCGGGAGGGGATGCCGGAGTCACCGTCCGTCACGCAACAACACCTCCAGTGGGCGACGCCTCCGCCACCAGCGACGCAGACTCCGGCGTGTGATCCGAAAGCGGTGTCCGCTCCCGGCGAACAGCTCCAGCTCCTCCAGCTCGCCCTGCTTCAATGCGGCAAGCAGCGGCGAGAACCAGGTTGTCTCCAGTTGTCCGAGGTACCGCAGCCACTGCTCCAGAGGGCCGAAACGGGGGATGTAGCGCGCCTCGTCCAGTACCAGCAGATGCGCCCCGGGCCCGGCCTGCCGCAACCATTGCGTGGCACTCCGGGGCATGGATGAGTGAGAGAGGCCCACCATTTCGGCGAGCCCCCCGCCCAGCGGTTCGTCACTCCATACCCTGCTCCAGGAAACCGCCCCGCATCGGGGAGGAGGACCACCGCCCCAGAACCAGAGACTGTTGACTATCGGCTTGCCGGACGACTCACGCCGCCGGTTGAGTGGGCTGGCATGCAGGATCATCTGGATCTCCGCCAGCAGTGTGTGCCACTGGGGAGCATCCTCTCCGAGCGGCAGGTGGTGTTCTATGGAGCGGCCCTGTACGGTTGGCAGCGGATGGGTCTGCAACGAGGGGGGTTCCGGCAGGGTGAGATACCATCGATGGGGATGCAGGGCCTCGAAGTGCCACCCTCGATCGCCATAGAGACGCCCGAGCTCTTCGATGAACGCGGCACTCTCCTCGGGCGAGATGTCCAGATCCTCACTGCCTGCCAGCAGCAGGCTGTTATGGCCCGGAACCAGATGCACCGGATCACAACGGAGATGCCAACCCGGCCGGTTCCCCCCATCGTAGGGATAGGTCACGGCGGCGACCGGCAAATCGTTCCCCACAGCTTTTTCGACCCCGAATAGCTGGAACAGCTGCGCCTCCAGCCCCTTTTCCGTCGCCTCGGCCCCCGCGCGGGAGAGCACGGTCTGCAGCAGAGGGCTGCCCCCCTGCTCTCCGTCACCGGGCCGCAGGGCGACATCCGATGGCAACTCCAGGGCGGGAACCAGCAGGGTGAGACGTCGTGGATTCCGGTCCGCTTGCTTCATGGTCGAAACGACAGGGCGCAGCCATGGGGGTTGCGACGGGAGAGCGCCACCTTCGTGCCTCCTGTCGGTGCGGGACGGTTCCGCTCGCTCAGAGGTGTTCCACTATCGCCTCGCGCACCGAATCGAGCCTGGCCTTCACGGTTACCATGGCACCCCCCTTGCTCTGTTCGATGGCGGTATCGGGGTCCTTCAGGCCGTGCCCGGTGAGGGTGCAGACGATCCGGCTTCCTTCCGGGATGGTCCCGTTGCGGACGTTGCGCATGGCGCCGGCCAGGGAGGTGGCGGAAGCCGGCTCGCAGAAGATTCCTTCCTTCTCCGCCAGCAGCTTCTGAGCCGCCAGGATCTCCTCGTCGGAGCAGGCCTCGAACCATCCCCCGGACTCCTCCTTCACCCGCCATGCCTTCTCCCAGCTCTGAGGATGGCCGATACGGATGGCGGTGGCCACCGTCTCCGGATCGTCCACCATCGCACCCCGGATGAAAGGGGCCGCACCGGCCGCCTGATACCCCACCATCACCGGCCGGTTGTTGACGATGCCATGTTCGTGATACTCACAGTAACCCATCCAGTGGGCCGTGATGTTGCCGGCGTTGCCCACCGGCAGACAGTGGTAGTCGGGCGCACTGCCCAGCTCCTCGATGATCTCGAAGGCGGCGGTCTTTTGTCCCTGGATCCGGTACGGGTTGATGGAGTTGACGATGGTCACCGGCTCGGTCTCTCCCACCTCCTTGACCAGCTGCATTCCGGCATCGAAGTTACCCTCGATCTGAACGACCACCGCTCCGTGCATCATCGCCTGCGCCAGCTTGCCGAGGGCGATCTTGCCATCCGGGATCAGCACGAAGGCGGTGATTCCGGCCCTCGCGGCGTAGGCGGCCGCCGACGCGGAGGTGTTGCCGGTGGAAGCACAGATGATGGCCCGGCTGCCCTCTTCCACCGCCTTGGTGACCGCCATGGTCATACCGCGATCCTTGAAGGAACCGGTGGGGTTGAGACCCTCGTACTTGACGTAGATGTCCACCTCCCTCTCCAGCATGCCGGGGATGTTGTTCAGGCGGATCAGGGGCGTGTTTCCCTCTCCCAGACTGATCAGCCGGGTATCGTCGTGTACCGGCAGACGATCGCGATATTTGTTGATCAGTCCGGTATATCTCTCTCGAAATGGCATTATCAATATCCCAAAATTGTCTGATTATCCCAACGATTCCACACGAATGCGAATCACATCGCTCAAGATGCTGTCGAGCCCCTGGATCTGCCCGATGGCCCGGTCCATGTTTGCCTCCACCACCCGCTGGGTGAGCATGATGATGGTAGCCCCCTCCTCTTCGGCGGGAGGCTCCTTTTGCAGCATCGCCTCGATGCTGATCCCCTCGTCGCCGAGGATACGGGTCACCTCGGCCAGCACGCCGGGACGGTCGGCGGCCCGCATCCGGAGGTAGTACGCGGTCTCCACCTGTTCGATAGGCAGAATGGGCAGATCGACCAGGGCATCCGGCTGGAAGGCGAGATGGGGAACGCGGTTCTCCGGATCCGAGGTCAATGCCCGCACCACGTCCACCAGATCGGCCACCACGGCAGAAGCGGTGGGGTCCGCTCCGGCGCCGGCACCATAGTAGAGCGTCGGCCCCACGGCATCTCCTTGCACCAGCACTGCGTTCATGACGCCGTCCACGTTGGCGATCAGCCGCCGTTCCGGGATGAGAGTCGGATGGACCCGCAACTCCACGCCGGAACCGGTATGGCGAGCGATGCCCAGATGCTTGATCCGATAGCCCAACTGTCCCGCATAACCCACATCGGTACCGCTGACACGCCCGATCCCTTCGGTATAGACCTCGTCGAACTGCAGCGGAATGCCAAAGGCGATGGCTGCGAGGATGGTGAGTTTGTGCGCCGCATCGATCCCTTCCACGTCGAAGGTGGGATCCGCCTCGGCATATCCCAGCCGCTGCGCCTCCGCCAGCACCTCGGCGAAATCACGCCCCTTGTCACGCATCTCGGTGAGAATGAAATTGCCGGTACCATTGATGATGCCCGCCAGCCACTCGATGCGGTTACCCGCCAGTCCTTCGCGAATCGCCTTGATGATGGGGATCCCGCCGGCGACCGCCGCCTCGAAGGCCACCATCACCCCTTTCTCCTGTGCCGCTGCGAAGATCTCGTTGCCGTGTTTGGCGATCAGGGCCTTGTTGGCGGTTACCACGTGCTTGCCGTTGGCGATGGCCCGCAGTACCAGATCGCGCGCCAGGGTTTCTCCGCCGATCAGCTCCACCACGATGGCAATCTCGGGATCTTCCACCACTTCGGCAGGATCGGTGGTGAGCCGGATCCCTTCCGTGTCACAGATCCGGGGTTTGTTCAGATCCCGTGCCGAGGCGTGGGTGACGATGATGCCACGCCCCGCCCTGCGGGCGATCTCCTGGGCATTGCGCCGCAATACGTTCACCGTTCCCCCGCCGACGGTTCCCAATCCCAGCAGTCCTGCTTTCACCGGATTCACTCTGTTCTCCCCTGTTTTTTCTGCGTTACCAGCCCATCCTTGCGAAACATCTCGCGTATCCCCCGGATGGCTTGGCGAGTGCGGTGCTCGTTCTCGATGAGACTGAATCGCACATGGTCATCTCCATAATTGCCGAAACCCACTCCGGGCGAAACTGCGACCTTGGCCTCCTGCAGCAGCCGCTTGGAAAACTCCAGCGAGCCGAGATGTCGATAGGGTTCGGGGATGGGTGCCCAGACGAACATGGTGGCCCTGGGTTTCTCCACCTCCCAGCCGACGGCATTCAGGCCATTGCACAAGGCGTCGCGCCGCCGCTGATACATGTCGGATATCTCGCGCACACACTCCTGTGGCCCCTCCAGCGCGGTGATGGCCGCCACCTGGATGGGGGTGAACGTACCATAGTCCAGATAGGACTTCATCCGCGCCAGCGCCTCCACCAGCACCGGGTTGCCACACATGAAGCCTATCCGCCAGCCCGGCATGTTGTAGCTTTTGGAAAGGGTGTAGAACTCCACCGCAATCTCCTTGGCGCCGGGAACCTGCAGGATGGAGGGAGCCCGATAACCATCGAAAGAGATGTCTGCGTAGGCGATGTCGTGTACCACCCAGATCTGGTGCTCACGGGCAACCTCCACCACCTTCCGGAAAAACTCCAGCTCCACGCACTGGGTGGTGGGGTTGCCCGGAAAATTCAACACCAGCATCTTCGGTTTGGGCCAGCTGTCGTTGATGGCCTTTTCCAGCTCGGCAAAGAAATCCACTCCCGGCACCAGCGGCACGTGGCGGATATCGGCCCCGGCAATCACGAAGCCATAGGGATGGATGGGATAGGAAGGGTTGGGAACCAGTACCGCATCTCCCGGCCCCACGGTGGCCAGTGCCAGGTGGGCCAGCCCCTCTTTCGAGCCGATGGTGACGATCGCCTCCCGCTCCGGATCCAGCTCGACGTCATAGCGCTCCAGGTACCAGTTGCAGATGGCACGGCGCAGGCGAGGGATCCCTCTGGAGACGGAGTAGCGATGGGTGTCGTCCCGTTGTGCCACTTCCACCAGCTTGTCCACGATATGCTTCGGAGTGGGCTGGTCGGGATTGCCCATTCCGAAATCGATGATATCCTCACCGCGGGCTCGGGCCTTGGCCTTCAACTCGTTGACGATGTTGAAGACATAGGGAGGCAAACGCTTGATGCGCGGAAACTCTTCGATCAATGCAGTAAATCCGGTGAAATGTGACTCAAAGCTGCTAACATTACCGGCGCACCAGGAGAGTGTCAATTGAAGCGTACCCGCAGACTTGGAAACGGCAGACGAACATGAAGATCGACCTGGATACCATTTCCGGCTACATCATCCACTCCTATGATGAAGGGAAGATTACGGTCAGGGTTCCCCTGGCCAGGCAGCTGGAAACGGCGCAAGATGAAATACCGCCCTCCGAGGCTGCCCTGGAGACCCTGCACCAGAGCCTGATCATCACCCCGGAGCGTCTGGTCCCCGACTGGCCTCCCACCGATCTCTCCCGACTTACGGGGGCACATCTGGAGGAGATTGTCGCACTGGAGCCCGAACTGGTGCTGCTCGGCACGGGCAAGAGATTGCGCTTCCCCGATCCGGCGCTGGTGGCGCCACTGCTCAATCGTGGTATTGGAGTGGAGTACATGGACAGTGCCGCCGCATGCCGCACCTACAATTTACTGGCAGCAGACGAGCGACGGGTAGCCGCCGCTATCTTGATCGCATCGCCCAGACCACCAGCAGCACCAGGACCACAATCAGGCCCAGCTCGATAACCATCACCCACATCGCTCTCTTCTCCCCGGAAACTTGGCGCGATCCCCCCGCCCATGCGAGAATTGCCCTTTTCAATGACGTGAAGATCCCCATGACCGCAAACATCATCGACGGCAAGAGCATAGCAGAGAAAGTGCGCAACGAGATCAAGGAGGAGGTGGAAAGGCGCGTCGGGAAAGGACTCCGCGCCCCCGGCCTGGCGGTCATTCTGGTGGGCGACGATCCCGCCTCACGGATCTATGTGGGACACAAGCGCAAGGCCTGCATCGAGGCCGGGATCAAATCGGTCTCCTATGACCTGCCGGCCGATACCCCGCAGCAGGAGCTGCTGGAGCTGATCGACAAGCTGAACAATGCCCAGGAGATCGATGGGATCCTGGTGCAGCTCCCGCTACCCGGGCATATCGATGCCGAGACGGTCATCGAACGCATCCACCCCAGCAAGGATGTGGACGGATTCCATCCCTACAACATGGGACGGCTGGCCCTGCGCCTGCCTGTGCTGCGACCCTGCACCCCTTATGGGGTGATGACACTGCTGGAAAGCACCGGCCAGCCCATCCGGGGACAGCACGCGGTGGTGGTGGGCGCCTCCAACATCGTGGGACGTCCCATGAGCCTGGAGCTCCTGCTCGCCGGCTGTACCATCACGGTCTGCCACCGTTTTACCCGGGATCTCGCTGCCCATGTGGAACAGGCCGATATCCTCGTGGTCGGTGTGGGCAAGCCCGGCCTGATCAAGGGGGAGTGGATCAAGCCAGGAGCCATCGTCATCGATGTGGGCATCAACCGAACGGCGGAAGGAAAGCTGGTGGGGGACGTGGAATTCGAGGCCGCTTCCCGGCGCGCCGGCTGGATCACTCCAGTCCCGGGCGGCGTCGGACCGATGACCGTGGCCATCCTGTTGAGAAATACCCTTTTCGCCGCCCAGAAGCTGCATAGCCTGGAAGAGTAGTCCGGATGTCGAAGGGCCCGGGAATGTGTGAAACGTTCCGGCTATCCTTTCCCTCCTCGTGCAGACTCCGTCAACTCGACGACGAACGGATCGTTCAACTCCCCCGCGACAGACTGGAACACCTCGAGATTTTCCGGCGTAAACTCGGTTTTCCAGCGCTCGTCCAGTCTGATATTCAATCCCTGCTGTTCGTAGTATTGATTGTCGAAATACTCCTTGTGCCTTTCCATCCACTCCCGACTGCTCTGTTGTGACTCTTGCTCGCGGTACTTCATTATCATCCGGGCCGTACCGGCATTACCGCCAATGTGGTGATGCTCGTGTTCCCAGTATCTCAGCATCGGAGGTTCATACTCGAGACCGAGCCGCTCACAGACCGCCCGCATGGTCTTCTCTGGAGCAGACGCCAGCTCCTCGTAGTGCACCCTCATCTTTCTCCCCTCGGGAAACTGTTCATAGTAGGCATTCATGGAGAGGACCTGCTCTTTCCATGTCTCGCTGATACTCCTTACCCCCCTCTCCGGATACTTGCGCAGATAGGAGTTGACCACCGCCCGGCCGTCACGGCAGATATAGATCAGATACTGGTCGATGTCGAAAGCGGCATATTTGGGAGTGAACTGACTCTTGAACCAGCCGGGATGTTTGCTCGAATCGACAATCACCGGTTTCCCCGACCACTTGAAGATGAAGTGATAGGGATTGTAGACATAGCGGGCTGCCTTGCCCAGCACCGCATTGAGGAGTGTCTTGCGGGAATAGTAGAGCTTCAGGATGGGGGCAGAGACGCGTTCATTCCAGAATTTGCACTCCTCTTGGCAGATCACACATATCCTGGGACTCTTCCCCCGACCCATCTCTCGTACGGTCTTGTAGATGGAGTGAAACTCGCCCAGCGAAAAGACCCGGGAATGACTGCCCAAGAGCAGATCCAGCAGCGTCGATCCGCAGTGCCCCGTTCCCAGCAGACAAACCACCTTTTTTCTCATCTATTCCCCCCGATTACCGACCCGGCACTCGACCGGTTGTACGCAGCGATCCGACGGCCTTCCGCGGATGGGAAGGATTACTCCCGCCGCCATGAGGTCTTGCCCCCGCTATCCTCCAGAATGACCCCCTCCTTCTTCAGCTCATCCCGGATACGATCGGCCTCCGCCCAGCGCTTTTCGGCACGAGCCTGATTGCGGGCGGCGACCAACCGTTCGATCTCCCGGTCACTCAAGCCCCCGGATTCTCCGCTCTTGCCCTGGAGAAATCGTTGCGGTGGCCGCTGCAACAGGCCCAGCAATGCGGCGAGGTGCCGCAACAGGGCACCCTGCCCGGAGGCCCTCTCCACATCCCCCGCGCTGCGCAGCCGATTGATGTCCCGGGCCAGCTCGAACAGCACGGCCATCGCCTCCGGGGTGTTGAAATCGTCGCTCAACGCCTCATGGAAACGGCGGGCCTCTTCGGCCGCCTCATGCACCTCTGCGCCGGCCGGCAACTCCCTCAAAGCGGTGTAGAGGGTCGTCAACGCCGCCTTGGCACCATCCAGATTTCGGTCGGAATAGTTGAGGGGGCTGCGATAGTGGCTCGCCAGGATGAAATAGCGCACCACCTCCGGATCGTATCTCTTCAATACCTCGCGAATGGTGAAAAAGTTGCCCAGGGACTTGGACATCTTTTCATCGTCCACTCGTACGAAACCGTTATGCATCCAGTAGTTGACGAACTTGCACCCGGTCGCCGCCTCACTCTGGGCGATCTCGTTCTCATGATGGGGAAACTGCAGATCCAGTCCGCCACCGTGGATATCGAAGTGACAGCCCAGGCAATGGGTGGACATGGCGGAACATTCGATATGCCAGCCGGGACGCCCCTTGCCCCATGGTGAATCCCAGCTCGGCTCTCCAGGCTTGGCCGCCTTCCACAATACGAAATCCAGTGGATCCTCCTTCGCCTCGTCCACGGCCACCCTCTCCCCTGCACGCAACTCCTCCAGACGCTTGCCGGAAAGCTTGCCGTAAGAGGAGAAACGGCTGACGTCATAATAGACATCACCATTCTGTGCGGTATAGGCGTACCCTTTGTCCAGCAGAGTCTGGATCATCTCCATGATCTGCTCCATCGACAGGGTTGCACGGGGCTCCTCATCGGGGGGCAACACCCCCAACGCTTCTGCGTCCTCGTGCATGGCGTCGATGAAGCGTTCCGTCAGACGGGTGAACGGCTCATGGCATTCCTGCGCCCGCTGGATGATCTTGTCGTCGATATCGGTGATGTTGCGCACATAGGTGACATGATTTTCCCCATAGAGGTGACGCAGATAGCGGTTCACCATGTCGAATACCACCAGCACCCTTGCGTGCCCGATGTGACAATAGTCATAGACCGTCATTCCACAGACATACATGCGGACATTGGCCGGGTCGATGGGTTCGAAAGGCTCTTTTTTCCGGGTCAGGCTATTGTAGATCTGCAGCATGAAAACGATCGGGACAAATTGGACAATAAATCAATGACAATTACCTACCAGGACAATCGATGGCCAAACCTCGCCTCGTTCAGCGGGTGTTGACCCACTTTTCGAGCCGCCTGCGTGCCCGCTCGGTTCCCAGTAAGGGCAACAGCTTCGCCATCTCCGGCCCCTCCTCCTTTCCGGTCAACGCCACCCGCAACGGCATGAAAAGCGCCTTTCCCTTTACCTCGCTGCGTTTACCCACCTCAGCGGCCAGCGCTCTGAAATCGGTTCCATGAAGCACCAGGGCCTCCAGCGCGTGACGGAAAAAATCCCCCCCCGCGCCCTGGACGACGGACAGGCCCTTGCTGTCCAGTTCGATATCGTCCTGATAGATGATCCGTGCCCACGCCAACATGTCATCGGGCATGAGAACATTTTGCCGAACGGCGCTGACGAAGGATTCCGCCTCCCCCTCCGGCACGATGGAATGAACTTCCGGCCCTGCCCAGCTCCACAGCTCGTCGCTCTGCGCATGGCCCACCGCCTCTTTTTGCCAGTAGAGCAGACGGGCATCGTCGTAGGCGGCCGGAGCCCTGGAAAGCCTGTCCAGCTCGAACTGCTCTGCCAGACGGGACAGATCGAGAAAATGGTCATGCCCATAGTAGTGACCCATACGTGCCAGGAAGTTGACGATGGCACCAGGGAGAAAGCCGGCCTCCCGCAAAGAGGCCACACTCAGGCTTCCGTGCCGTTTGGAGAGCGGACTGTCGTCGCCGCCGGTGATCAGCGAGATATGGCCGTAACGCGGGGCCGGGAGGCGGAGCGCCTCGAGCAACAATAGCTGCCGGGGGGTGTTGGCCAGATGGTCCTCCCCCCGCAGCACATGGGTGACCCCCATCAGGGAGTCATCGATGGCATTGGCGAAAAAGAACGCCGGAGTACCATCGGCACGGCGGATGATGAAATCGCCCACCTCCTCGCTCTTGTAGCATTGCATGCCCCTGACCAGATCTTCGAACTCGATGGTACGCCCTCCCGGCACGCGGAATCGCAGGGTGGGTTTCAGCCCCTTCTCCAGCAAAAGCTGGCGTTCCCGCTCCCCGAGGCGGGCACACTTTCCACTGTAACGCGGTGGTCGGCCGGCATTGAGCCGGGCCTTGCGGGAAACCGCCAGCTCCTCGGGAGAACAGAAGCAGGGATAGGCCAGCCCGGCCTGTTCCAGCTGGGCGTAGTATCGTTCGTACAGCGCGTTGCGCTGGGATTGCCGATAAGGGCCGTGGGCTCCCCCGCCCCCTTCTCCCTCCTGCCACTCCAGCCCCAGCCAGCGCAGATCCACCTGGATGGCATGTATGAACTCCTCCCTGCTCCGTTCTATATCCGTATCTTCCATGCGCAACAGGAACACCCCTCCCTCCCGTCGCGCCAACAACAGATTGAACAGGGCGGTACGGGCGTTTCCCAGGTGGATGTGACCTGTGGGACTGGGTGCAAAACGGGTTTTGACTGCGTCGACCGGCACGAAAGTATCCAAGCTCAATCAGATGGTTATTTCGGCATATTGCCAAACTGCTTCATCATCTGTTGCATCTGTGCACGCTCTTCGGGTGACATATCCTTCATCATCTGTTCGATTTTGTCCCGCGCGGATTCCATCTCCTTGCGCATCCCTTCCATCATCTCTTTGACGGTGGTCCGTGAATAGTCCTCGGGCAGCTCGAACAGCTTGCCGTCCAGCTTCGGCCTGGTATCGATGGAAACCACTTCATTGATGGTTTTTCCCTTTGGATCCAGAATCTTCATGGGAAAACCCAGTTTGGAAATCTTCTCATCGCCCAGTTGGATCCTGGCGGTCTCACAGGGATCCCGATGGGCACGGAAACCCTGGCGCATCTCCTCGGGAATGAAGGTATCCGGATTCAAACCACCCAATGCGGCAAGCAATCTGCCAATGTCACCGATCCCGGCTGCCTGTCTGGAGAGCAGGATGGAGCCGCACGATTCACCGTTGGCGGTCCATTCGTACTTCCTCGTGGCATACCCTGCCACCTCGGGACCGTCCCCCGCTTCCTTGAGTTCAGCCTCTACCTTCTGCTGTTCGCTCTTTTTCTTCTCCCGCTGGGCGGAAAACTCGATGATGGTACGCTCTGCCGGCGCAATCGCGAAGAACCTTGCGCCCTTCAGCTCCACCAGCATGTAACCATCCTTGCCGCCATCGGTACCTTCGAAACGGGCCCAGTCTCCCTTGATGCTGATCCTGCTGATCTCGCCTCGGCTATCCATAGTGTCAACCACCGTGTCACCAAACGCGGCCAAACTGAAAGTGACAAGAGCAGTCGCTAGCAATAGACGCATGATTTCCTCTCCGGTCATTGGCAAAATGGCGAGTATACCCCATATCGCCGCCGTGAACAGGTATCCCCTGAACCGCTCCAACCTGATACCATACAGCCTTTGTCGATATCTCGGGAGCATCGCATGGATCGTTTGAAAAGGGTTGTGCTCATCCTGTTTCTGTTATTCCCGTTTGCCGCCCACGGTGGTGAAGACCATCCCCGGGTGTTGATTCAGACCACACAGGGCGACATCGTGCTGGAGCTGGATCGGAAGCGGGCTCCCGCGACGGTGGAGAACTTTTTACGCTATGTGCGGGAAGGATTCTACGACGGCACCATCTTCCATCGGGTCATCGATGGATTCATGATCCAGGGAGGAGGCTTCACTCCCGACTTCCAGCGCAAGCAGACTTACGCCCCGATCAAGAACGAAGCGGACAACGGTCTCAAGAACAAGCGGGGCACCATCGCCATGGCGCGCACCCGTAACCCCCACTCCGCCACGGCGCAATTCTTCATCAACGTGGCCGACAACAAATTTCTCGATCACACCCGCCCCACCGTGAACGGCTGGGGCTATACGGTGTTTGGAAAGGTGGTCGAGGGAATGGAGACAGTGGATCGGATCCGCAAACTGCCCACCGGGCCCGGCGGACCCTTTCCAAAGGATGTGCCACGCAAAGCCGTTGTCATCGAAAAGGTTTCCCTCTTGCCTGCCGATGCCGAACATGCCCACTGACCAGGCCGCCGCAGCGGCGAAAGACCGGGAGAGAACCCATGACCACCACAGTTATCCTGCATACCAATCATGGCGACATCACTCTGGAGCTGGACGAGGAAAAGGCCCCGAAGACAGTGGCCAACTTTCTTCAATATGCCCGGGAAGGATTTTATGACGGCACCCTCTTTCACCGCGTCATCGACGGCTTCATGATCCAGGGGGGCGGAATGGAACCCGAGCTGGTGCAGAAGGCCACCCGTGAACCGATCCCGAACGAAGCCGACAACGGTCTCGGAAACCTGCGGGGCACCATCGCCATGGCACGTACCTCGGACCCCCACTCCGCCACCGCCCAGTTCTTCATCAACGTGGCGGACAACGGCTTTCTGGATTTTACCGCCAAACAGGGACAGGGCTGGGGATACTGCGTCTTCGGACGGGTCACCGACGGGATGGATGTGGTGGATCAAATCAAATCGGTGGAAACCACCAGCAGCGGCCTGCACCAGGATGTACCGGTGAAAGATGTGGTAATCGAAAAGGTCACCGTCGCCGAATAGGATGGCGGGTGAGATCCTGTTCATCTCCGATCTCCACCTCTCTCCCGAGCAGCCGGAGACCGGTCGGCTGTTTCTCCGTTTTCTCCGCGAGCAGGGGAAGTGTATCGAGTCGCTGTACATTCTGGGGGATCTGTTCGAGGTATGGCTGGGAGACGACGCCATCCTGCCGGCCTACCAGCCATTTCTGGAGGCGCTTCGGGACCTGGGCGAACGGGGAGTTTCGCTCCATGTGATGCGAGGCAACCGTGACTTCCTGATGGGCGAGTCGTTCGCTTCACTGACCGGCGCCACGCTGCTGGAGGATCCCACCGTCGTATCACTCGGCGGCATCCCTACCCTGCTGATGCACGGGGATCTGCTCTGTACCGACGATGTCGCCTACCAGGAGTTCCGTGCCATGGTTCACGATCCCGCCTGGCAACAGGCTCTGCTTGGCAAGTCGATGGAAGAACGGCTGAACATGGCCAAGCAGTTGCGGGAAGAGAGCCGCAGCGCCACCCGCGGCAAGAGTGCCGAGATCATGGATGTCAACCAGGAAACGGTGGAGCAATTCCTGCGCGAGTTCGGCGCATCACAGCTGATTCACGGCCACACCCACCGGCCCGCCGAACATCGTTTTACGCTCGATGGTCATCCCGTGGCCCGCTTCGTGCTCCCGGAGTGGAGCCCCCGCCGTGGTGGGGGGGCGCTGCGCCTGCGCCACGGGGAACTCCACTTCGAATCCTACGCCAACCCACGCGTTTCACCCGGCCGCTGAACGCCCCTTCGCAACCATCTTCCCATTCTTCCTCCGGCGGTGACGACGGCTGCCCTGACCTCTGGAGCGCTACTTGACCGGCAGGGCGGTACGCTCCCAGTGAATCTGATGATCGTCGAAATTCCAGGACCAGAACACCTTGGTTACCTTGCCCACCACCTGTTTGCGCGGGATTGGCCCCAGAACCCGACTGTCGATACTGAATCCGCGATTGTCCCCCAGTACGAAGACCATGCCCTCCGGAACGGCCTCGGGACCAAAGTCATCCGTGAACGGCTGCTCCGCCGAGCTCTTGCCATGTCCGGAAATATCCTGCTCGAGATAAGGTTCCTCCAGCCTTGTCCCGTTGACGAACACTTCGCCCTCCCTGATCTCCACCGTATCCCCCGGCAGAGCGATGAGTCGTCGTACCAGCTGCCCGTCCTTGTAGGCAATCTCGTCCTTGCCGAAAAGCGAATGGACAATCCGCCTGAACAGCTCGACATCGATGACGTCCGAAAAACGGGAACTGGCCCCCTCTCCGCGGAAATCGATCAGAACCACATCTCCCCGGCCGGGCTCGGCAAGCTTGTTGACCACCACCAGATCATTCTTCAGGATGGTGGGAGCCATACCGGAGGAGGTGACAGGAAACGCTCGTACGATGTTTGCACCCACCAGCATGTCCATCAACGGATTGACGGTGAACAGCAGGAACAGGAACACACCCGCATAGACGACCGGCCGATTGAACCATTTCAACTGGTAATCAGGCGGCTGCTTCCTGGCCAGCCACCAGGCGTCCAGGGCGATCAGCGCCACACCGACGAACGGCACGGCGAGGAATATGATACTGACACGGCTGTCAATGTACATGAAGGCGATCGCCGCCAGCCAGGACACGACAATCAGCACCACATAGAGGACGATCCCCCTGACCAGATGGCCCGCGTACTGCTGGCCAAGACCGGGGCAGACGGAGAGCAACAACGCAACGGTGGGATTGCGACGGCCGATGTTCGCCCCCCTCTCGCCTCCCATCTCTCCCATGACGGCTTCTTTGGACACCTCGATTTCTCCTCACTCTGGATGGGGTAATTTATACCAGAGTTGCCGGAACGCGACAAACCCGTTTCACCGGCCGAACAGGAAGAGGGGCATCACTCCGGTCTGCAACGCTCCCGATTCCCGGCATCTGTTCAATCACCGCCACTGCGATTATAATCGCGGAGTCAAGGAGAACTTATATCGTGACAACGAGTTGCGCCATTACCGATTTCGGCGGGCGGATTCGCCGTTCTGTTGCGGCTGCAGTGACCGTCATCGGCATGATGTCGTGGGGTTGGGGCTTTGCATCGGACTGGCCGATGGCGGGAGCAGATCCCCAACACACCATGCGCAGCCACGCGCCCGTTCCTCACAATCCTCACATCGTTTGGCAAACCCAGCTCGAAGGGGCAGTCTACGCGGGTCCCGCCCTGGTGGGAGATACCGTCTATATCGCCGGCCATGACCGTCAGGTTTGGGCTCTGAGCGCCTCCAGTGGAAAGGTCCGCTGGAAGAGACAACTTGGGGATGTCATCTCGACCACACCGGCGGTAGCGGGGCAGACGGTGGTAGTAGGTGCCAAGGACGGGATTCTCTCTGCTCTGGATAGTCGTACCGGGGAGATAAGGTGGCAACTGAAGACGGAGAAGAAGATTGTCTCCTCTCCGGTGATCGATCGAGGTGTCGTCTACGTCGGCTCCAATGACCTCTATCTCTATGCGGTAAAACTCGACTCCGGCAGTTTGCTGTGGCGCCATCTGACCGACGGTTACAAATACAGCGGTATCTTCTGTGCTCCAACGCTGGATAGCGAGAAGGTCTATTTCGGAACCAAGGATGGTGATTTCTATGCGCTCTATCGCGACAACGGGGGATTTGTCTGGAGGCGGGAGGTGGGATCCTCTGTCTACCGTGCTGCTCTGCTGGCCGGAGAGCATCTCTATGTCGGCAGCTATGATCGCCGGGTCTATGCGCTGGACCGGAGCAGCGGCACTGTCATGTGGCGCACTTCCATTTTAGACGACTGGCCGATGGGAACACCCGTTCAGGTGGATGGCATGCTTTATGTCCCGAGCCGCGGCGGCATAGTCTATGGTATCAATCTGTCGAGCGGCAAGATCGAGTGGCAGGATGATATCGGCGTCAGCGTGATGCACGGCTTTATCGTTGGCTCGAACCGGATCGGTGTCATCGGAACGGTCAATGGCGATCTCTTCGCATTCGATCTTCGACAGCAGCGCCGGCTGTGGCAGAAAACCTTGCCCAATGCCATCAAGGCACCACTGGCTCTATCAAGCCATGGGTTGGTAGCGGTCACCGAAGGCGGGTTGGTCACACTCTTGCGATAGGACGGACGGCATGGAAAGAGAACCCATAGTGAAAAGCGCTGTCTGGCTGACCATCCTCACCGCGTTGCTGCTCTTGTCGTATGCCTGCTCCTCCGTTCCGGAATCCACCACGGAAGGGAAAGCAGTCAGCCCTGCGGAAGACAAGCCTCGTAAGCTCATACCCTTGACGAAAAAACAGCTCCACTTGCTGGAGCACCCGGAAAAGATTCCCGAGTTACTCGACGAAGGAACCATCTCCGAGGATGAGGTACCCAATCCCCACTGGCAAAAGAACGGCTGTATCGCCTGCCATCCAACGGTAAAACCAACCAGGCCGGTCAAGTTAAGGGAGTCGGATCCAAATCATCTCTGTACCAACTGTCATGAGCAGGAGCTGGTGGAGGCCTTCATCCATCCCGTCGGTATGGAACCACCAAAGGATTTTCTGCAGCGGATGCCCGATGACTTCAGGAAGTCCCTCAACCAGGGTATGGTCGCCTGCACCACCTGCCACGATCTTCCCATCCAATGTGACGAAAAACGGTTTCCCGAGAGAAAAATCAACCCCTATTTTTTCCGCGGCGGTCCTTATCTCACCCGCACCAAACTCTGCTATAACTGCCACGATCCCCGCATGTATGAGCGCTACAACCCCCATGATCAGATAACTGACGAAGGGGAGCTCAGGACCAAGCAGTGCTTTTATTGCCACAACACCTATCCGGACAGAAAAAAAGTACACAGCATCAATGACGTAAGCTTCAACCTAGCCGAGGATCTGAAAAAATTGTGTACAGGCTGTCATCCTTGGCGTCCGCACCCCGGAGGTATCTGGGCCGGCTCCAAGATCGGCGAAGGACCGGACCACCTGGTCATTCCCCCGAAGAAGATCAAGCGACGAATGGAGCGGATGGCGCGTCAGCAAGGAATCATCCTGCCCCTGGAACCGGGGACGGGTCGAATCTTTTGCGCCACCTGCCACAACCCACACGAAAGAGGGGTGCAGTATCGTCCCGAAGCCGACAAGGGGGCCGATGGATACAAACGCCTTCGCCGGGGGGTGATCGAGATATGCAGAAACTGTCACGATATGTGAGTCGAACGTGGATCGTACGGTGGATGTATCTCCGTGGTCGGCGGACCTTGGCGACTCGGAAAACCACCCCCGCCTGAACAAGATCGACGACGAATCCTTTGGTCGTCAAGATACCGACGCCTCATGCCGGCCTTCCCCCCTTCTTCGCGATCGCAACCTTCGCCACCACCAAACCAAAAAAGTGACAATATTCTGATCCTCGTCAGGATAAGCCCCCTGCAAAACCCTGGCAAATTGGGGTAATATCCTGTCAGTGACCACGGCGAAAGAATTGGCGAAAGTGATGAATCGATCTTGTCGCAATACACTGGCGCTCCTTCTGTTGGCAATCTCCATGGCCGTCAGTGGCACATCGTGGAGCGAAGCCGATTGGCCCATGTTTCTGGGTGATGCCACCCACAGTTCAACCTCCCGATCCTCTCTGGCCCCACCCTTGACGCAGCTCTGGAGTTTCGATGCAGAAGGGCCTGTCTATACGTCGGCTGCCGTGTCCAACGGCCGCGTCTATTTTGCCGCTCTCTCCGGACGGTTGTTTGCACTCGACGCAATGACTGGTCAACCGGCATGGAGCTTCGATACCGACACGGAGATCAATTCATCCCCTGCCGTTTCCAAGGGACTGATCCATTTTGGTACCAAGGGAGGCATCCTATACGCCCTGGATGAACGTAACGGCGAGTTGAACTGGACCTTCGAAACCGACGGAAAGATTACCGCCTCCCCCGTGATCGACAGGGGCATCCTCTACTTCGCCTCCCATGACATGTATCTCTATGCCGTCAGGGCAAGGGATGGGAGGCTGATCTGGAAGAGCCGTCTTCCCACCACAGCGTCTACCAGCGGCATCTATTCCACGCCCGCCGTGGCCGACGATATCGTCTATGTCGCGGAAAAAGCGCATAACCTCTATGCTCTTGACGCCGCCAGCGGCGAGGTCATCTGGAGCTACGCCACCGGCTCCGCCGTCTATTCCTCTCCGGTGGTCAAGGATAGGACGGTTTTCATCGGAGGATATGACCGCACGATTCATGCCCTCGATGCCAAGACCGGAAAGCTGAAATGGAAAACATCTCTGGATGAGTGGATCTATGCCTCGCCGGTCATCCTGGGCGACAACCTTTATGTTGGTAGCAAGGACGGAATGTTGACCGCATTCAACGCCGGAAGCGGGGAAAAGATATGGTCTCTCGACCTGCGTGGTCCGATAAGTGCCACGTTGGCAGTTACAAAGAACGGGATCGGGTATGTGGGAACCGAGGATGGGGAGATGTATGGGATTGATCTCCAGAAAGGCAGGATTCTCTGGAAGGAGATAGTTCCCAACGACGGTTTTCATGCCTCCCCCACCCTCGTTGGTGACCACCTGTATGTCGGTACAACAAACGGCTACTTTATCGCATGGGGGAAGGAGGATAAAGAGCGATGAATACTCTTTTGCGATTCCTGACACTAATCACGCTGGCCATCTCTCCCCTGATGGCAGCGGCCGAGGAGGATGAGACGAACTCTTATCCCAATCCCCATTGGTCCGAATCCAAAGAGGACTGCTTGCAGTGTCACGAGAAAATCCCCAGCCCGGGGGGGCCTCTCAACCTCCTTCTCGATGGAGACATCATCAATCTATGCAACCGTTGTCACGCCACCATCTCAAAAGGCAAATACATCCATGCCAGTGGCATGGTCCCGCCCCAACAAATGGTTGAACGAATGCCGGCGGATTTCGTTGAGGCATTGGAGAAAGATCCCCAGGGAAGAATCACCTGCCGGGTTTGTCATGAAATAAAATATCAGTGTTTGAGCGAAGAGTTCTATCGTCGTATCGACAATCCGCTGTTCCACCGGGGAGCCCCTTACAAAAAACGAACCGACCTTTGCTACAACTGCCACAACAAATCGGAGTACAAGGACAAACACAACCCTCACGACCAGATCAACGACGAGGGTGAACTGATGACGGATGTCTGTACCTATTGCCACGACAAGATGCCGGATCGCCGAAAGGCAAAAAGTATTGCCGACGTCAGCTTCGAATACAAAAAGCTGGACATGCTTTGCCTGCGCTGCCATACGGACGATGCCTACGCCTATGGCTGTGTAACGGGCTATAAGGACGATGGCAGCCCAATCTACCATGGCAGCCGACCAAGCAAGGAGATGCTCGCCCGCATCGATCAACATACCAAAGAAACCATTCTTCCCATGGAGCTGGTGACGGGAAATATATTTTGTGGAACTTGCCACAACCCACACGAACTCGGGGTTCAGCGACAGCCAAAGGCCGATGTGGGGGCTGATGCCCACAAAAGGTTGCGCATCAGTGAAAAGGACGCGCACCTGTGCCTCGGCTGTCACGACGAGAAGGATGTCCGGGAATTCCAGCTTGAAGAGTAGCCATTGAGCATGAACTACTCCAGGAGACCTCCGCCAGGTCGATATCCCAGACAGGCGGTACCATTTGTTTTGGCGGTAGCGGTAGTGCTCGCGATTACCGTGTCGTTTTCTCCAAGCGGTCTCGCGTTTACTGGCAAGGAGTTGCTTCCAATCCGGCAGATAGCCACTTTCGGAGGCAAGGAGGGAAAAGCCCGTCTTCGCCAGCCCAGTGCCGTCGCTGTTGGCCGGGATGGCAAAGTGTTCATTCTGGACGGCACGCTCAACCGGGTGGCAGTGTTCTCTTCGGGCGGTCGCTTCCTCTATGACTTTGGTACCGAATACCTCAACATGCCTCTCGGCATGAGCTTGGATAGCAAAGACCGTGTCTACATCGCCGATACTCGTAACGGCCGTATCCAGGTGTTTTCATCCAAAGGTGAGCATCTGCGGCAGATCTCCCTTCCCAAGGGGAAGGGGGGAGAGGCGACGAGACCGGTGGATATCGCTATCGACAACAAAAGAAGGCTGGCCTACGTGGTGGACAATCGCAACCACCGTGTGCTGATCCTCGATCTGAGAAAAAACCGGATCGTCAAAGCCGTTGGCAAGATGGGAATGGATGAAGGGGAACTCCGCTGGCCCTTTTCCGTTGCCGTCGGCAAACAAGGGGTGGTCTATGTCGTGGATGTGATCAACACCACAGTGAGAACCATCCATCCTGATGAAAACTGGGCCTTCGGTTTCAATATTGGAAAATGGGGGATCCAGAAGGGCGAGCTCTTTCGTCCCAAAGGGATCGCCATAGACACCAAAGGGAATATTTTTGTATCCGACTCCTTTCTGGGAGTGGTGCAGATGTTCGATCCCAAGGGGCACTTCCTTTCGGTCCTGAGCGATAAAGAGGGGAAAATACACCGTTTTACCACCCCAGCCAGACTGTATATCGATGGCAAAGGGAGACTCTATGTAGTGGAGATGTTCGCCAACAGGATAAACCTGTTTGAGATAAGCAGATGAAGACGCTGAATATCCTGCTGTTCTCGTTGCTCCTTCTCCCCTTCATCGTCTCTGCGGAGACGGAGGAATTGACACCGAACTCCGCCAAGGAGTGTTCCATTTGCCACATCCGCTGGGTGGATGAATACCGGACCGAGGGAACCCCGGACCTCCTGCTCGACTATCCCAAAACGAGGCAGGTGGCCGCAGAAATGATGTGCTACAGCTGCCATGACGGCTCTGTGGTGGATTCTCGTTGGCGTGTCTGGGAAACCTCACGTCACAAGACCGGAGAGAAACCCTCCGACAAGATTACGGTGCCCAAAGAGTACCCGCTCGACAAGGAGGGGCGCATGCAATGCTACACCTGCCACTCGGCTCACGGTGTGGAGGCGGGTACCGACATGGCAACCGCCATATTCCTGCGCGAGCCCAACGTGAACTCCTCCATGTGCCGTAAATGTCACAAAGGCAAGGACAGGGGACCGGATGAAGGCTCACATCCTGTCGATGTGGAGTTCCCCGCGTTTCCCAAGAAGATCCTCGAAGCGGGAGGCAAGGCGGGTGAAGGAAATACGGTAATCTGTGAGTCCTGTCACACCCCCCATGGCAGCACTGCGGATCACTTTCTGGTGGTTCCCAATGAGGGCAAAGGCAGCCTGACCCACTCGATGCTCTGTGAAACCTGCCATACCGTCTCCCCGGACATCTCCAGTGAAGACGCCATGAGGCGCTTCTCTCATCCGGTCGCCGTCAAACTGCCCAAGGACGCCCACCTTCCGCAAAAGTGGGACAACGGAGAAAAACCCTATCTGGGCAAAGGGGATACAGTAAACTGCCGCACCTGCCATTCCCCCCATAACGGCACCAAAAAGAACCATCTCCTCACCACAAACAAAAAGGGAGACGAACTCTGCCTCACCTGTCACAGCTCCAAAAAGATAATCTACGGAACCAAGCACGACATCGCCAGGCACTTCCCGGAGAGTGAAAATGCAGATGGGGAAAAGGCAGCAGAAAAGGGAACCTGCAGAAGCTGCCATTTCATGCATAAAGGCTATGCGCCCAAGATGTGGGCAAGAAAGGCGGACAGTCCAACCATCGAAGGTGCATGCCGATCCTGCCATTCACCAAAAGGGCTAGGAAAAGAAAAGCTTACTGGTGAATACAGCCATCCTGTAGAGGTAAAAGCACAACGAATCAAACAGGAAGGGATCGAGCTTCCCCTGTTTACGGAAAGGGGAAAACGGGACCCTCGAGGAAGGGTATCTTGTGCCTCTTGTCATGATCCTCACCGCTGGTCACCGACCAGTGATGACCGCGGAGAAAAAACAAAGGATGGAGATGTAAACAACAGCTTCCTGCGCAAGGCAAGTACGCCGGACGGCAAGCTCTGCAAAACCTGCCATGGCGACAAATGGTCGATCCGGGGGAGCAAGCACGACATGAGTCTCATGGAGCCGCACTCAAGGAATGCCAAAGGGCAAACCATTGAGGAATCGGGTATTTGCGGCGCTTGTCATACGCCTCACAATGCAAAAGGACCCAAACTTTGGGTCAGAAACACCAAACATGGTAAAGAGGTCATAGAACGCCTTTGCAACTCCTGTCACGCAAAAGGAAGAGAGGCCGAGAAAAAAACCACCGGAGACAACAGCCATCCCATTGGAGTCAAACCTTCTCCTTCCGTTGCAAGGAAAAGTGGCCTTCCCCTGTTTGCAGAAAATGGGAATCGAACCCAGAAGGGCAATGTCTCCTGCGCCACGTGCCACGAGGTCCATCGCTGGGAACCCGGGGTGGACAAGGCACCCGGCAAACGCAGGATAGAGGGAAACCGTTTCAACAGCTTTTTGCGCAAACCCAACGATGACGATGCCACCCTTTGCGCCTCCTGTCATCGCGAGAATGCCTTAATCGTTGGCACCGACCACGACATGACAATCACCGCTCCTCGGGAAAAAAACCTCAACGGCGAGACTGCGAAGGAGGCCGGCGTATGCGGAGCCTGCCATCTGGTACACAACGCCTTTGGCAGCCTGCTGTGGGCCAGAGGGGTCGGTCCCGGAGAACACCGCAACGAGGCACTGTGCAAAGGGTGTCACGCCAGACGCAAGGCGGCTTCGAAGAAACCCATCGGAGAACCCAGCCACCCCATGAACGAGGCGGTATCGGATGCCCGCCCTACCCTCAAGCGGGAAACCGGCCTGTTTTATGAACACGCAAGGAGAGATGGAAAACCAGAACTCCCCCTGTTTGAGAAAAACGGCCAACGCTCCATCAACGGAGACATCACCTGCTCCACCTGTCACAACGTTCACCGCTGGGATCCGGAGCGCTGGAAGAAAGGCAGCGGTAAAAAGGATGTGGAAGGAGACGGAGGTAACAGCTTCCTGCGAAAATCCAACCTACCCGACTCCAAGCTTTGTGCCACCTGCCACACTCGAAAGCGGTTCGTCGTCGGCACCGACCATGACATGTCGGTCACCGTCCCTGACCAACGCAACAGCCTGGGTCAAACGGTCGCACAAAGTGGTGTCTGCAGCGCCTGCCACGTGCCCCATGGCTCGACAGCTGGAGGCTATCTCCTCTGGGCCAGAAAGTTGGGAGCCGGAAGCAAACTTCCCCAGGAACAGGTATGCCTCAGCTGTCATTCCAGGGACGGGATCGCCAAGAACAAGGTAGTGACCGCATTCACCCATCCCCGAAACGTCACGGTGACAGAGATCAACCGCCCGGGCCAGAGCCTCTATGCTCCGGTCTATGACGAAAAGGGTCGCAAGGTGGAAGCAGGGTTGATCTCGTGTCCCACCTGTCATAACCCACACGTCTGGTCTGCAACCGACCCACGGCCTGGAAACGGCAAACCAGTGGAGGGTAACGCCAGAAACAGCTTCCTCCGTTTCCGCAGCAAGAACGAGGTATGCCGTAACTGCCACGGCCTCGACAGCCTGGTAAGATACAAATATTTCCATTCCGAACGTGTCAGGAAAGGGGGGTTGTAAGCCGCTCCCCGGCAATTCGCCGATCCTTGCACAGCGAGGTGGAGCAACATAGGCCAGGATTCACCCGCATCCGGGGAGAAATGACGACGGCACCCAATAAAGTGAAGCAACCTCCATTCTCATCTACGGAACGGCCCATCGTCCTTTCACACTGCCAGATGTACGGCCTACATGTGGCAGTCGGTGGGACGCCCGGAGTCGTCACACCATAATCGAGCAACAATATCACCCCATCCACAAAAAGCCGAGCAGAACAACGTCCATTTTTCATCCAATCCCTTCTTCATCTGAGGACCGCGAGGCGGCGCTGACCAAGGCGGAAGCGGTCACTGAGAAGCCCGAGGGGATGCGCCTGAAGGAAGCTGCTGCGAAGGTCCGGGAGGGCATTGAAGAGACGCTGACGTTTTACCGGTTTCCAGCATCGCATTGGCGGCGGATTCGGACCAACAACCCGCTGGAGCGGGTCATGCGGGAGATACAGCGACGCACCCGCGTGGTTGGCGCCTTCCCCGATGGGGAATCGGCCCTGATGCTGGCCGCGGCCCGGCTACGACATATCGCCGGAACGCAGTGGGGAACGAAACGTTACCTGAGAATGGACTTGCTGCGGGACCTCGACGCTGCCGAGCCCTGCACGGTATGAACCCGGATTGGAGACACCGCCGAACAAAAGTGCGAAAAATTCTGGACACTATCGGAATGCTTAGGCTCGCCAATGGCTGCTCCTCGGTACAAAAACATAAAAAAATGGCGCCTTTTACAAGACGCCATTTTTTTCTCACGTGCCCCCATCTGAGGGGTTCGTTTCGTCTTCACCTCACTTTAGCGGCTCTCATTGTCATACCCTTGGCGCTTCCACCCCAGAGCAAGGGGTATCAACATCAGGGACAGGAACCATGGTTCAACGGCACCCAGCCAGATTCCACTGCCATCATCCTGTTCGTTGACGGTGATGACGACGGTTCCTTCGGCCTCGCCTCCTTTACCGTCGCTGACGGTATAGTGGAACCGATCCTCGCCAACAAACCCCGCTGGAGGTACATAGGTGAAGCTCCCATCTCCATGATCCTCTATAGAGCCTCCCTGAGCAGAAGCGGAATCCACGGCGATGATGCTCAGGGTATCTCCATCGGGATCGCTGTCATTGGCCAATACGTCTGAAATGGTCACTGCCGTATCCACCTCGGTTTCCACGCTGTCATCTCCTGCGACGGGATCGCGGTTTGCCGGGGGTGATACCTGCTCTACGGTGATACGCACCATGCCTTGTGCCTGTCCTCCCCGTCCGTCGCTGATCAGGTAGCCAAAGGTGTCACTGCCCACGTAGCCGGAAGGGGGAGTATAGGTAAAGGTGCCGTCACCGTGATCGACGATAGTGCCACCTTGTTCCGACTGGCTGTCCACGCCGCTCACACTCAGGGTGTCACCATCCGGATCGGAATCGTTGGCCAACACATCGGTGATGGTCAGTGCCGTATCCTGTTGGGTGGTAAAACTGTCTTCGCCTGCTACTGGCGGGTTGTTCACCGGAACGACTTTGGTAACGGTGATATTGACCGTCCCTTGAGCTTCAGCACCGTTACCGTCACTCACCGTATAACGGAAACTGTCGTTACCACTGAATCCCGCGGGCGGCGTGTAGGTGAAGGTACCGTCGCCGTTGTTCACCACCGTGCCGCCCTGCGCCGAACGGCTGTCCGCATCGCTCACGCTCAGGGCGTCACCATCCGGATCGGTGTCGTTCGCCAGTACGTTGCCGGTGGTCACCGACTTCCCTTCCTCGGTCGTTACGCTGTCATTTCCAGCGACAGGCGCATGATTGACAGTATTGACCGCAATCTGCACGGTGCCTTGGGACTCTCCCCCATTACCATCACTCACGGTATACCGGAAATGGTCATTACCGCTGAATCCCGCGGGCGGCGTGTAGGTGAAGGTGCCGTCACCGTTGTTCACCACCGTGCCACCCTGCGCCGAACGGCTGTCCGCACCGCTCACGCTCAGGGTGTCACCATCCGGATCGGTGTCGTTCGCCAGCACGTTGCCGGTGGTCACCGGGGTATCCTCGTCGGTGGTCACCGCATCATCCACCGCCACCGGCGGGTGGTTGACCGCGTTGACCGTGATCCGCACCGTCCCCTGGTCCTCACCACCGTTGCCGTCGCTCACCGTGTAGACGAAGCTGTCGCTGCCGTCGAATCCCGCGGGCGGCGTGTAGGTGAAGGTGCCGTCACCATTGTTCACCACCGTGCCACCCTGCGCCGAACGGCTGTCCGCACCGCTCACGCTCAGGGTGTCACCATCCGGATCGGTGTCGTTCGCCAGCACGTTGCCGGTGGTCACCGGGGTGTCCTCGTCGGTGGTCACCGCGTCGTCCACAGCCTGGGGTGGAGAATTCGCCTTGATGAGGGTCGTTTCGCTGTCGGTGTTGTCGGCGCTGTCGGCCTCCACCTCATTGGCACTCACCGTGGCGGTATTGACGATGGTGCCGGCAGTGTCCGCCGAGACGGTGATCGCGACACTGGCCGTTCCTCCGTTCTTCCCGACGGTCCCCAGATTACAGGTGATAACCTGGCCATTCTGCGTACAGCTGCCGTCGTCGGAAAGGTAACTGACCTCACCGGGCAGCGTATCGCTGACCGTG